>Ga0068868_100000002_pt1 | contig 159433 bp, 163 predicted proteins | sample KBSMisM42_FD_64660 | JGI IMG/M metagenome (GOLD analysis project Ga0068868, IMG submission 64660) | Miscanthus rhizosphere microbial communities from Kellogg Biological Station, Michigan, USA - KBS Miscanthus M4-2 | ecosystem: Host-associated > Plants > Roots > Rhizosphere > Soil ...
GTCTATTCGGGCAAGGTCGTCAACATCGTCGATTTCGGCGCGTTCGTGAACTTCATGGGCGGCAAGGACGGCCTCGTCCACGTCTCGGAAATCCGCAACGAGCGGGTCGAGAACGTGCGGGACGCGCTCGAGGAGGGCCAGGAGGTCAAGGTCAAGGTCTTGGAGGTCGATCCGCGCGGCAAGGTCCGCCTGTCGATGCGAGTCGTCGACCAGGCGACCGGCGAGGAGCTGCCCGACACCCGGCCGCCGCGGGAGCCGCGCGAGGGCGGCGACCGCGGGCCGCGGGGCGATCGGGACAGAGGTCCGCGCCGTGACGGCGGCGACCGTGGCCGTGGCCCCCGCCGCGACGGCGGTGGCGGCGGCCGCGACCGCGACCGCGGCCCCCGGCGCGAGGGCGGCGGCGACGACCGCCCCCGCGGCGAGCGTCCCCCGCGGCGCGAGCGCAGCGACGATGACGGCCCCGCGCCCGAGTTCGCGCCGGCGTTCCTGACGCGGGACGACGACTGACGGCGTCTCGTCATACCGGCGCAGGCCGGTATCCAGGCCCGGCCAGGAGCACTGGACCCCGGCTTTCGCCGGGGTGACGGTTGGCTGGAAAGGCCCCGCCAGTTGGGTTCCCGTCAAAGTGGTACTTGGATGGGGGCCCGGTGCGGGGCCTTTCCATCAATTGATGCGGACCGTTTGCAATTTGCTGCCCTGCTGTCGGCCGCGTCGGCGGCCGCGCAGGATTTGCCGGCACAGCCGCCGGGCCGCGTCGATCCTGGCCGCGCGCGCCGGGTCGCGACACGAGATGGGGACACACATTTCCCTGTCCCCCGTCGCGACCAATATTCACCGCGAAGACAGTGTTTTGCCCAGATAGGACTAAAAGCGCGAACAGCCTAAGATGGCTTGCCGACTCGCGACGGTCGGCAAGAGTGGGAGGCGATCATGTTCAAGCGTGCGATCATTGCTTCATTTGTTGTCGGAGCTGCCATTACGGCCGCGGGGCCGTCCGTCGCCCAGCCGCCGCAGGGCGATCCGGTCTACAACACTTATTATTACAGCGATTCGTCGCATAACGAGGTTGTCGGCATCAACCATGGCGACTGCACCTATTGGGGCGTCGTGCCCGATGCCTGGCTCGAGGGACAGACCTCGGCCTATTCCGAGCCAATTCTGGTCGCTTATTGCTACCAGGGCAATTGGCAGCCGCTCTAGCTTTGGCGGCGCGATGAGGGACGGCGACGGGGACAGTCAGACAGGCTGTCCGCCGCTATTTCGCGCTGTTGCCGCTGGCGTTGGACGGGGTCGTCGCCGCCTTTTCGACCGCCTCGGCGCGGTTGGCGGCTTCGTCGGCCTGGGCCTCGAGCGCGTTGGCGGCGGCGCTGGTCGCGTTGGCCGCCTCGGCCTCGAGCGTCGCGGCGGTGTTCTCGATCGCATTCTGGGTGCGGTCGAACTGCTCGGCGACGTTCTGCTCGGCCCGGGGCGAGCAGGCGGCGAGGGCGGCAAGAGCCGCGAGGGCGAGGGGAAGCTTCATCTTGCGGGACTCCCATTGCTGGCGGATCAATCGCTGGCCGGTCCAGCCAGTTCCGTCATTCCAGCGCAAGCTGGAATCTTCCTTCTCCTTCGCGAAGGACGCGAAGAAGGAAAGAAGAAGCGGGATTCCATGAACGGGACCCAAAGTCCCGTCCGGGGGACGGGATGCCCATTCATTTCGCTGGAATGACGGGGGGGGAGGGGGGAAGGTGGGGAGCTTCTGTTGCCCGGTGCTCCCCGTACCGCTGGTGTCCGCTTCTGTTGCCCGGTGCGGCCCGAACCGCGCTTTTGTCCTTGTAACTCAGTCCGTGAGGACCTTGTTACGCGGCAATTGCGAGCGCCTCGTTATCGTTGGCACTTGTGGTTTTGAACGGTTTTACGGCGCATTCAGGCCGGGCAAAAACAGCGCTTTTCAACACACGTCGATCCTGGTTCGGCCCCGTCAGCTGAGCCGTTCGACCGGCACGCTTCATGCGTGACGGGCGAATGGCTCGGCCCAACTGGTGGAGCCGCCGGGTACTGCCCCCGGGTCCGCTGCGCCTATGACACGCCGCAGTTTATCGCCATAGCCGGCACAAGGCCGGCAGCGCCTTATATAGGAATGCGCGCCTTAATGTGAAGTGACGGCCCCCGCGGAAAAAGGTGACAGTCACTAGTGACTGTCACCAGTGCCCAGCTCCCGGGGATCCCGGCCTGCGCCGGGATGACGATCAGGGGCGGTTGCGCAGCGCGTCGCGGATCTCCCGGAGCAGGACCACGTCCGCCGGATCGGCGGCGGGTTCGGCGGGCGCCTCCTCCTTCTTCGTCATCGCCTTGTTGGCCATCTTGATCAAAAGGAAGATGATGAAGGCGAGGATGATGAAGTTGATGATGACGGTGACGAACTGGCCCCAGCCGAGCACCGGCGCGCCGGCCGCCTTCAACGCCGCATAATCGGTCAGCGCGCCGTGATAATCGGCCGGCACCGGGCCCAAGAGGATGAAATAGCTGGAGAAATCGAGGCCGCCGAAGATCGCGCCGACGGCCGGCATGATCACGTCCTCGGTCAGCGAGGTGGCGATGGTGGCGAAGGCGGCGCCGATGATGACCGCGACGGCGAGGTCGAGGACGTTGCCGCGCGCGATGAAATCCCGAAATTCCCTGAGCATCTTCCAAGTCCCCCCGTTGCGGAGCCGAAAGAGAATGCTTACCTCCGTCTCCGCCCGAATAGAAGGGAGGGGCTGACCGATGAACCGCACCCGTGACCGCGTCCTCATTGCCGTGCTGATGCCTTTCGTCCTCATCCTCACCGCCTGCGGGGTCAATTCGATCCCCACCGCCGAGGAGAATGCCAAGGCGAAATGGGCCGACGTCCAGAATTATTATCAGCGCCGTTCGGACCTCATCCCCAATCTGGTCGCGACGGTGCGCGCCGCCGCGGCGCAGGAACGCACCGTGCTCCGCGAAGTGACCGAGGCGCGGGCGAGCGCCACCCGGGTCACGGTCGCGCCCGAGCAGCTCACCGATCCGGCGGCGATGAGCCGCTACGCCGAAGCGCAGCAGCGCCTGACCCTGTCGCTGCAGCGGCTGCAGGAGGCCTATCCGGAGCTGCACACCAACCAGAACTACCTCGAGCTGCAGTCGCAGATCGAAGGCACCGAGAACCGGATCGCCACCGCCCGCCACGATTATAACGGCGCGGTCCAGGCCTATAATACCGAGATCAGGACCTTCCCGTCGGTGATCGGCGCCCGGATCATCTACGGCAGCCAGCCGATGGTCCCCTATCAGGCGGACGAGGCGGCGCAGCGCGCGCCGAGCGTGGCCGACGCCTTCGGCAACAACCAGTAGCGCCGCGTCGGGCGCCGTCATGATCCGGGGCTTCCTCCTGTTCGTCGCGCTGCTCTTCGCCGCGCCGGCGCTGGCGCAGACCTATCCGCCGCTCACCGGCCGCGTCGTCGACCTCGCCGATCTGCTCACCCCCGAGCAGGAGGCCGAGCTGACCGGCAAGCTGGAAGCGCTCCAGGCCGCCTCCAGCCGCCAGCTGGTGGTCGCCACCTTTCCCGACCTTCAGGGCCGCTCGATCGAGGAATTTGGGGTGGGCCTCGGCCGCGCCTGGGGGATCGGCCAGCGCCAGGCCAATAACGGGGTCGTGCTGATCGTCGCGCGCGAGGAGCGCAAGGTGCGGATCGAGGTCGGCTACGGGCTCGAGGGCATCATGACCGATGCCATTTCGAGCCGGATCATCCGCAACGACATCGTGCCGCGCTTCCGCGACAACGATTATCCGGGCGGGATCAATGCCGGCGCCGATGCGATCATCGCCCAGCTCCAGGCCCCGCCCGAGGCCGCCGAGGCGAATGCGCGCCAGGCGGCGGCCGCCGAGAGCGGCAGGCACCGCGGCGGCGGCGGCTCGTTCGTGCCTTTGATCTTCTGGGTGATCGTCTTCCTGTTCATCATCTTCTCGCTGGTCCGCCGCGGCATCGGCGGCAAAAGGTATCGCGGGCGCCGCGGCCGGCGCGGGCCGGTGGTCATCTGGGGCCCGGGCCTGGGCGGCGGCTGGGGCGGCGGCGGCAGCTCGTGGGGGAGCGGCGGCGGCAGCTCCTGGGGCGGCGGTGGCGGCGGCTTTTCCGGCGGCGGCGGCTCGTTCGGCGGCGGCGGCGCTTCGGGAGGATGGTGATGCAGGCCTTGAGCCAGGAGGATCGCGACCTCGTCACCGCGGCGGTGGCCGAAGCCGAGCGGGCCAGCGACGGCGAGATCGTCACCATCATCGCCGCGCGGTCCGACGCCTATCACGACGTCGCCCTCCATTATGCGGTGCTGGCGATGCTGCTCGTCCCCGCCGCCCTGGCGTTCGTGCCGCAGGCGTGGATCGATTGGGCGGCGGGGCTCGTCCTCGGCTGGAACCCGGAGCTGACCCGCGAGATCGTGATGCTCTATCTGTTCGCCAAGCTCGCCGGCGCCTTCCTTATCGTCCGGCTGATCCTCGCTTACCAGCCCTTGCGGATGGCGCTGACCCCCGGCATCACCAAGAGCCGCCGGGTCCACCGCCGCGCGGTCGAATTGTTCCGGACGGGCTGCGAATTGAAGACCCGCGGCCGGACCGGCGTCCTCCTCTATCTCTCGCTCGCCGAAAGACGGGCCGAGATCGTCGCCGACAAGGCGATCGCCGACCAGGTCGCCGCCGACGTCTGGGGCGAGGCGATGGCGGCGCTGATCGACGAGGTGAAGGCGGGGCGCCCCGGCGAAGGCATGGCCAGGGCGGTGGAGAAGATCGGCGCCGTGCTCGCCCCGATCCTGCCGCCGACGCTGGACAATCCCAACGAGCTGCCGGACCGGCTCATCATCCTATGAGGCGGGAGGCCGAGGCGGCCGAGGAGACGGTGTGGGAGGGCCGCTATCTCGCGGTCAGGCGGCGCGGCAAATGGGAATATGTCGCCCGGACGCGCGGGATCAGCGCCGCCGTGATCCTCGCGATCGACGAAGGCGAGGTCATCCTGATCGAGCAATATCGGGTGCCGCTCGGCCGCAACTGCCTCGAACTGCCCGCCGGGCTGATCGGCGACGAGGCGCAAGGCGAGGCGGCCGAGGCGGCCGCGATCCGCGAGCTCGCGGAGGAGACCGGCTACCGCGCCGAAAAGATGACCGACCTCGGCCGCTTCCACAGCTCGCCGGGCATGGCCTCGGAGGGCTTCAGCCTGCTGCGCGCCGAGGGGCTGACGCGGGTGGGTGCCGGCGGCGGGGTGGAAGGCGAGGAGATCGTGGTGCACCGGGTGAAGCTCGCCGAAGTCGCGGATTTCGTCGCGATGAAGCGCGCCGAGGGCTGCGCGATCGACGTGAAGCTGCTGCTGTTGCTGGCGGATGCCATCCTCACCTGACCGTCACCCCCGGCGCAGGCCGGGGTCCACAGGGGAGTCAGCACGGATTCCATTGAGGAGGCCGCCCTGTTCCCAATGGGACAGTGACGTAACTGTCCCCGGGACAGTGAGGTGACTGTCCCAGACTGTCGCGATCCTGCTCCTCCTCTCATCCGTCATGCTGAACGCGATTCAGCATCCATGACCACGGACTGCGCGAGACTGATGGGACAGTTACCTGACTGTCCCTGGGACAGTCAGGTAACTGTCCCTGGACTGTCCCTAGCGGAAATTGTCGGCGTAGGCCTGGAGCTTGAGCCGGGGCTGGCCGGCCGGGACGATGTGGGCGTCGATGCCCTGGCGGATCGCATAGGCCTGGGCCGCCGCCAGCGTCGGGAAATCGAGGCGGAGCTGCTCGACCGTCTCGGCGCCGCCGGCCCAGCCGGTCAGCGGATCGGGGCGCTTGGCCCGCGCGGATTCGAACTCCAGCACCCACGCGCCGGCGCGCGCCCGGCCGGACTGCATCGCATTCTTCTCGCGCTGGTAGATCCGGGCGGCCATGGCCGCGTCCCGTGCCACGACTCGCCGGCCGCCGCAAGGTCGGGAAAGTGACAGTCACTAGTGACTGTCACTTTCCCGACCCCAGCCAGCGTCCACGGCCCCGCTGGATTGCTTCGCTTCGCTCGCAATGACGATTGGTTTGTCGGTGAAAGTGACTGTCCCCATGGCGCGCCCGCCTTTACAGGGCGGACCATGGCGAGCGCGCGCGAGAAAAAGGGGATCAGCCGGCGGACGCTGCTGATCGGCGGCGGCGCGGGGGTCGGGCTGCTCGTCGCCTGGCGGCTGTGGCCGCGCACCTATCTGCCCAACGTGCGGGCGGCGCCCGGCGAGACCCTGCTCAACGCGTTCCTCAAGATCGGCACCGACGGGCGGGTGATCGTCGTCGTGCCGCAGACGGAGCTGGGCCAGGGCGCGTGGACGGCGCTGCCGCAGGTGCTCGCCGACGAGCTCGGCGCCGACTGGCGCACGGTCGCGGTCGAGCCGGCGCCTCTGTCGCCGCTCTACGCCAACCGGCTGCTCGCCGCCGAGGCCGCCGGGGACAGCGAGCTGCCCGGCATCCTCCAGGGGCTGGGGCGCTGGTCGGCGCAGGATTTCGCCACCCGCAACGCGCTGATGATCACCGCCGGATCGACCTCGATCCGGGCGTTCGAGGAGCCGATGCGCGAGGCGGGCGCGGGGGCGCGCGCCCTGCTCTCGCTCGCCGCCGCCCGGCGCTGGAACGCCGACTGGCAGGACCTCGACACCCATGGCGGCTTCGTCTGGCGCGGCGCCGACCGGCTTGCCTTCGCGGCGCTGGCGGAGGAGGCGGCCGGGCTGACCCTGCCCGAGGATCTGCCGATCCGCGGCGGCGATGCCAACCGGCTGTCCGGGATCGCTTTGCCCCGGCTCGACGTGCCCGCCAAGATCGACGGCTCGGCCCGCTTCGCCGGCGACGTGCGGCTCCCCGACATGGTCTATGCGGCGGTGCGCAGCGGCCCCCCGGGCAGCCGGCTCGCCGCCGTCGACCGCGCCGCCGCCGACCGCGTTCCGGGCACGCTCGCCGTGCTCCGGAACCCGGAATGGGCGGCGGTCGCGGCGACCAACTGGTGGGCGGCGGCGCACGCGCTCAATGCGATCAACCCCCGCTTCCGCCGCCCCGCCAATCTCGCCAGCAGCGCCAGCATCGCCGCCGCGCTCGCCGCGGCGCTCGATTCGGGCGATGGCGAGCGACTGTACGAAGCCGGCGATGCCGACGGCGCCTTCCCCGGCGCGAGCCCGGTCCACGCCCGCTACCAGGTCGGCCTCGCCCCCTCGGCGCCGATCGAGCCGCTGACCGCGACCGCGCGGGTCACCGGCGACCGGCTCGAGCTGTGGGCGCCGACCCAGGCGCCCGGCCTCGCCCGCGCCGCCGCCGCCCGCGCGGCCGGCCTGCCCGAGGACCAGGTGACGCTCTACCCGATGCCCGCCGGCGGCGGCTACGGCCGCAAGCTCGAGACCGATGCGATCGAGCAGGCGGCGATCATCGCGCTGCGCTTGCGGCGGCCGGTCCAGCTCACCTGGCCGCGCATCCAGGAGATCGAGAGCGACCGCTGCCGGCCGGCCGCGGCGGCGCACATGACCGCCTGGGTGGCGCAGGGCCGGATCCAGGGCTGGCAGGCCCGGATCGCCGCTCCGACCACCCTGTCGGAGGTCGCCGGGCGGCTCGGCGCGAGCGGCCTGCTGGTCCGCCCCGACGCCGCGGCGGCGGCCGGCGCGGTGCCGCCTTATGGAATCGCCAACGTCGCCGTCGACCATGTCGCGACCGATATCGGCATCGCCACCGGCTATTGGCGCGGCGCCGCGCACAGCTACACCGGCTTCTTCACCGAGAGCTTCATCGACGAGCTCGCCCGGACGCTCGGGATGGAGCCCCTGTCGTTCCGCATCGCCCTGCTCGGCCACAATCCCCGCCTGGTGCGGGCGCTCACCACCGCCGCCTCGATCGGCGGCTGGGACGGCGGCCCGCCGGGCAGCGGCATGGGCCTTGCCTGCCACAGCGCGTTCGGCTCCTGCGTCGCCACCCTGGTCGAGGTCGAGGTCAGCCGCGAGCAGCGCCTGCGGGTGCTGCGCGCGGTCTGCGCGGTCGATTGCGGCCGGATCGTCAATCCGGAGATCGTCAAGCAGCAGATCGAGGGCGGCCTGATCCACGGCATCTCGGCAGTCACCGGCAAGCCGCTCGACATCGTCCGCGGCCTGCCGACGGCGCAGACCATCGCCGCCTACGGCCTGCCGGTGCTGCGCGATTCGCCCGACGTCTCGGTCGAGCTGATCGAAAGCGACGAGGATCCCGGCGGAGTCACCGAGCTCGCCGTGCCGACCGCCGCCCCGGCCGTCGCCAACGCCTATTTCTCGCTGACCGGCCAGCGCGTGCGCAGCCTGCCGATCGTGATCGGGGCGCGCGGATGAACGGCAGGATCGGCATCCTCATCGTCAACCTCGGCACCCCCGAGGCGCCGGAAGCGGGCGCCGTCCGGCGCTATCTCGGCGAGTTCCTGTCCGACCGGCGAGTGGTCGAAATCCCGCCGCTCGTCTGGCAGCCGATCCTGCGCGGCGTCGTCCTCGCCACCCGGCCGCGCAAATCGGCCCGCGCCTATCGCATGGTCTGGACCGAGGAGGGCTCGCCGCTCGCCGCGATCACCGCCCGCCAGGCGCGGGCGCTGGACGGCGCGTTCGGGCGGGAGGTGATCGTCGATCATGCGATGCGCTACGGCCGGCCGGCGATCGGCGACAAGATCGACGCGCTGATGGCGAAAGGCTGCGAGCGGATCCTCGTCGCGCCGCTCTACCCGCAATATTGCGCGGCGACGACGGCGACCGCGCTCGATGCGGCCTTCGCCCATCTCGCCGGGCTGCGCCACCAGCCCGCGCTGAGGACGCTGCCGCCTTATCATGACGACCCGATCTATATCGCCGCGCTCAAGAAGAGCGTCGAGGCCGCGCTCGCCGCGCTCGATTTCGCGCCGCAGGCGCTGGTGGCGAGCTTTCACGGCATGCCGGAGCGGACCCGGGCGCTGGGCGATCCCTATCACGATCATTGCCGCACGACCGCCGCCCTGCTGGCCGAGGCGCTCGGCCGCGAGCTGACCGTCGCCTTCCAGTCCCGCTTCGGCCGCGCGAAATGGCTGGAGCCGGCGACCGACGCCGTGCTGGCCGAATTGCCCGCCGGGGGCGCGCGGAAGGTCGCCATCTTCGCCCCCGGCTTCGCCGCCGACTGCCTCGAGACGCTGGAAGAGCTCGCGATCCGCGGCCGCGACACCTTCCTTAGCGCCGGCGGCACCGACTTCGCCTGCCTCCCCTGCCTCAACGACAGCGATTACGGCATGCTGATGCTCCGGGCGCTGCTGGCGCGCGAGCTTGAAGGTTGGCTGCCCGCGCAATAAGGGCCTCTCCATACGAAAACCACAAAGGAGAGGATCATGGCACGCGTTGCAATCGTCACCGGCGGCACCCGCGGCATCGGCGAGGCGATCAGCGTCGCGCTCAAGGAGCAAGGGGTCACCGTCGCCGCCAATTATGCCGGCAACGAGGAGAAAGCGCGCGAATTTTCCGAGCGCACCGGCATCAAATCCTACAAATGGGACGTCTCCGATTACGACGCCTGCATCGCCGGGGTGGCTGAGGTCGAGGCCGAGCTGGGGCCGGTCGATCTGCTCGTCAACAATGCCGGCATCACCCGCGACGGGACGATGAAGCGGATGGAGCGCAAGGCCTGGGACGAGGTGATCGACGTCAATCTCGGCGGCTGCTTCAACATGGCCAAGGCGGTGTGGAACGGGATGAACGAGCGCAAATATGGCCGGGTCGTCAACATCGGCTCGATCAACGGCCAGGCGGGGCAATACGGCCAGGTCAATTACGCCGCCGCCAAATCGGGCATTCACGGCTTCACCAAGGCGCTCGCCCAGGAAGGCGCCCGCGCGGGGATCACGGTGAACGCGATCGCGCCCGGCTATATCGACACCGAGATGGTCGCCGCGGTGCCGCCCGACGTGCTCGAGAAGATCGTCGCCAGGATCCCGGTCGGGCGGCTCGGCAAGGCCGAGGAGATCGCCCGCGGCGTCACCTTCCTCTGCTCCGAGGACGGCGGCTTCATCACCGGCTCGACGCTCAGCATCAACGGCGGCCAGCACATGTATTGAAAATGGGGACAGTCCCTATTTACCAAATAGGAAAAGAGGGACTGTCCCTCTTTTTGGGGGTGCGGATGGGACCGGTGAAGCGCTCGATCATGATCGCGGGGCACGCGACCTCGATCAGCCTGGAGCCGGCCTTCTGGGCGGCGCTGCGCGCGGCGGCGGCGGCGGAAGGGCTGCCGCTCAGCGCCCTGGTCGCGCGGATCGACGCCGAGCGGATCGCGGCGCCGGACCCGGCCAACCTCGCCAGCGCGATCCGGGTCTGGCTGTTCGAGCGCCGGAGCGGAGGCTCCTAGAGCGCGTTGGCGCTGGCGTTGGCGCCGTTCTCGATCAAATTGTCGACGGCGTTGCTGCTGGCCGCCGCCTCCTGCCGCTGGCGGGCGGCGGCGCGGGTCGCGGCGTCGCGGTTCTTCTCGGCGATCCGGTCGAGCGCGGCCGGCGGCGCGGCCGGCGGCGTCCGGTAGCCGTTGAGCGACAGGCCGGCGATCAGCGCGACCAGCAGGACCATGATGCCGCCGGCGATCAGCGCGCGCCGGGGCCGGGCGCCGCGCCGCCTCATCGCCTGCGCACCGCGCGCTGGGCGGCGGCCTGGGCGGCGCTCAGGATGAGGCCCGGCGGATCGGGCGCGGCACGGGCCGGCGAGGCAAAAAAGATCGGCATTGGAGAGGTTAAGCGCCTGAACGAACGCGCTGGTTCCAAAAGGGGTTTTGCGCGGGCGCCAAGCGCGGCCAGGGTCCGCGCTCCATACCTGCAACGGCCGTGACGGAGCGCAAAAGGCGCCCGCCGCTTCTCCGGGCGATCACGACCATTGCAGGTATGGAGTGCGGACCCTAGGGGGAGCGGATGAGCGACGCCCCGGCCCGGCCGATCATTCCCGTCATCCTCTCCGGCGGTTCGGGCACCCGGCTCTGGCCGCTGTCGCGCGGCGCCCGGCCCAAGCAGATGCTCGACCTCCTCGGCGCCGGCTCGATGCTCGCAGTCACCGCCGGGCGGGTCGCCGACGCGGGCCTGTTCTCGGCCCCGGTGCTGGTCGCGGCGCCCGGCCATGCCGAGGCGATCGAGGCGGCGCTGCCCGGGCTCGGCGGGCTGATCCTCGAGCCCGAAGCGAAGAACACCGCGCCGGCGATCGCGCTCGCGGCGCTGGCGGCGGAGGCGGACGATGTCCTCCTCGTCCTGCCGAGCGACCATCTGATCGCCGACGTGGCCGGCTTTCGCGACGCGGTCCGCCGGGCGCTCCCGTTCGCCGAGCAGGGCTGGCTGGTCACCTTCGGCATGCGGGCCGAGCGCGGCGAGACGGGCTACGGCTATATCGAGCGCGGACCGGCGCTCGGCGACGGCGTCCACCAGGCGGTGCGCTTCGTCGAGAAGCCCGACGCCGCCACCGCCGGCCGCTTCGCCGCGGGCGGGCGGCACGACTGGAACGGCGGCATCTTCCTGATCCGCGCCGGCGCCTATCTCGACGCGCTCGCCGAGCATGCGCCCGGGATCGCCGGCGCGGCCAAGGCGGCGATGGCCGGGGCGCGGCGGGAGGGGCGGCGGCTCCATCCCGACGCCGCCGCCTTCGCCGCCTCGCCGTCGCAGTCGATCGACTATGCGGTGATGGAGCAAGCGGCCAGGGTCGCGGTCGTGCCCTGCGCGATCGGCTGGTCCGACGTCGGCAGCTGGGAGGCGCTCCACCAGGTGGCGGCGCGCGACGAGGCCGGCAACGCGATCGCCGGCGACGTGCTCGCGCTCGGCACCAGCAACTGCCTGATCCGCTCGGAGGGGCCGCTGGTCGCGGCGATCGGGGTCGAGGATCTGGTCGTGATCGCGACCGCCGACGCGGTGCTGATCGTCCCCAAGGCGCAGAGCCAGCGGGTCAAGGAAGCGGTCGAGGCGCTCAAGGAGAAGGGGCGCGGCGAATGGATCTGAGGCGGCTGGGCGGAAGCGGGCTGGCGACGCCGCGGCTGGTGCTCGGCGGCAACGTCTTCGGCTTCACCGCCAAAGGCGAGGAGGCGTTCCGCATCCTCGACCGCTTCGCCGAGGCGGGCGGCACGATGACCGACACCGCCGACGTCTATTCGAAATGGGTGCCCGGCCATGTCGGCGGCGAATCGGAGACGCTGCTCGGCGAGTGGCTGAAGCGGCGCGGCGGGCAAAAAAGCGTGCTGATCGCGACCAAGGTTGGCTATGACGCCGGCCTCTCCGCCGCCGAGATCGCGCGCGCCGCGGAAGGCTCGCTGAAGCGGCTCGGGATCGAGGCGATCGACCTTTATTACGCCCATAAGGACGATGAAACGACGCCGCTCGAGGAGAGCCTGGCGGCGTTCGACCGGCTGGTGAAGGCCGGCAAGGTGCGCGCGCTCGGCGCGTCCAATTATTCAGCGGAGCGGCTCTCGGCGGCGCTCGACATTTCGGAGCGCGAAGGCTGGGCGCGCTTCGAGGTGCTCCAGCCCGAATATAATCTGATGACGCGCGACAAGTTCGAAGGCGCGCTGCAGCAGCTCTGCATCGATCGCGGCGTCGGCGTCCTCCCTTATTACGGCCTCGCCTCGGGCTTCCTCACCGGCAAGTACCGCTCCGCAGCCGACAAGGGCAAAAGCGTCCGCGGCGCGCGGATGGACGCCTGTCTGAACCGGCGCGGCTTCGCGATCCTCGCCGCGCTCGACGACATCGCCGCCGAGGCCGGCGCCACCCCCGCCCAGGTCGCCTTGGCCTGGCTCGCCGCCCAGCCCGGGGTCACCGCGCCGATCGCCAGCGCGACTTCCCTCGTCCAGCTTGAGGAATTGCTCGGCGTGCTTACCTTGGAGCTGACGCCCGATCAGGTGACACGATTGAACGCTCTATGAGCAATCGCTTCCTCCTCCTCGCCCTGCTGCTCGCCGCCTGCGGCCAGAGCAATGCGGAACAGCCGCGGCCGCGGCCGGCGCATGTCGAAACCGCGATCTTCGCCGGCGGCTGCTTCTGGTCGGCCGAGCGCGACATCGAGGCGGTGCCGGGGGTGGTCGGGGCGGTGTCGGGCTATACCGGCGGGCGGGTCGCCAATCCGAGCTACGAGCAGGTCGTGCGCGGCGGCACCGGCCATGTCGAGGCGGTGCGGGTGACCTTCGATCCGGCCAGGATCGGCTACGGCCAGCTCGTCCGCCGCTTCCTCCGGACGATCGACCCGACCGACGCGGGCGGCCAGTTCTGCGACCAGGGTCCCAATTATCACACCGCGATCTTCGTCGCCGGCCCCGCCCAGCGCCGCGCCGCCGAGGCCGCGGTCGCCGAGGCCAACCGCATCCTCCACGGTCATGTGGTGACGCCGGTCCGCGCGGCGGCGCCGTTCTACCCGGCCGAGGCCTATCACCAGGATTATGCGCGGCGGAACCCGGTCAGCTACGGCCTCTACCGCCGCGGCTGCGGCAAGGATGCGCGGCTCAGGGCGGTGTGGGGCGCCGAGGCGGCGGCGCACTAGGCCGGCGATTCAGTCGAGCGTCGGCTCCATCTGGGCGACCCGGAAGTCGCTCTGAACCAGGATCTCGTCGAACCGCAGCGCGCCGGTCGCCGCGTCATAGGTGCCGTGGATGTCCACCGGCGGCGAGGCGCGGGGATCGACGGTGCGCAGCCGAAACGCGCCGCTCGCCGGCTGCAGTTCGCCGGAATGGGCGAACGTCCCGTTCGGCTGCACCCCGTAAACCTCGACGCGCCGTCCGCCGCGGCCCGGATTGGCCAGCAGATATTCGAAGAGAAAATAGTGATCGTTCGAGGGCGCGCGCTCGAACAGCACGCCGAGCACCGCATCGGCATCGGCGAGGACGCCGAGATCCGCGATTTGCCGGAGCTGTGCGGTCAGGCCCAGCGCGTAGAAATGCCGGCCGCATTCGAGCCCGACCAGGGCCTGGTCCGCAAGCGGAATGCCGGGCAGCTCCTGTTCGGCGGCGGCAAGGACCGCCGCTTTCTGCTTCGGGCCCACCCGCGCCGGCAGCAGCTGATCGGCGGTGCTCCGGTCGACTGCAATTTCCTGTCCCTGCGGCGGATTGGGCAGCCGCTCGGCGGCAAGGCCGAAGCGCGCCGAGATCAGCGCGCTGGCGAAGTCGACGCTGCGGCGCGCGGGCTCGTCGGCGGGCCTGGCCTTTCTCAGCGCCGCCAGCGCGGCCTCGGATCCGATCTTGCCAAGGGCCTCGGCGGCGCGCCGCGCGACCGAAGGATCCTCCGCCGCCAGCGCCTTGACCAGCGCCTCCTCGGTCTCCGGATGGGCTTCGCGGCCGAGCGCGACGGCGGCGGTCGCGCGCAGCCCGGCCGGCCTCTCCTCGTCGCCGAGCAGCTCGTTCAGCAGGCCGCGCGACGCGGCGCTGCGTTTCAGCAGCTCGCGCAGCGCCGAGCTCGGCTCGGCCGAGCTCGACAGGCCGCGCACCACGTTGACGAGCGTGCGGGCGGTGAATTCGGAGGCGCTGCGTTGCCGCCGCTCGGTTTCGTTCGCCATGCTAACACCCCGCCTGAACGGAGCAATGGCCCCGCATGGTCGTGCCCTGCCCGCTGGTCAACAGGGTCGAATTGCGAACCCCGGCGCCGCCGGGGCAGGTCGTGCAGCGCGTCTGCGCCATCAGGTTCGACTTGCCGGCGTCGGTGCCCGGGCAGTTGGTGCAGCCGCTGCCGTCGCCATGATTGTGGGGCAGCCCCAGGAAATGCCCGATCTCATGAGCGAAGGTGCGGGCGAGGCCGTCGAAGGTGCGGTTGTTGCCGCCGCCCAGCAGGCCGTCGTCGTTGCTGTTCTTGGTGCAGCTGCCGCCGACCGGGGACAGGCCGATGAAATCGGTGGCGCTGATGTTGCGCACCACGAAGACGTCGATCCCGTTATTGTTGACGGTGAAGCTCCGCCACAAATTCCCGGCCTCCGCCTGGGTGGCGATATCGTCGAAGCCGTTGGCGTTCGCGGTCGCGATCGAGAAGCGCAGCACCCGGCCGACGCCGAGATTGTGCGGGCGGTAGACGTTGCGGATCTTGTAAATCGCATAATCGAGCCGCTCGACGGCGGTCGCCTGGTCCGCCGCGGGAATGGTGTCGTAGCCGACCCGGATGACGTTGAGGTGGATGTGCTGGCCCTTGACGCCGCGGACGATGTCGTTGAGCGACACGCGGGCCGGGCTGTTCGGATCGGGATCGGTCGGCAGGCGGCCGCCGGTGAAGCCGAGCAGGTCGCGCAGCACCGACACGTTCTGGGCGGTTACCCCGATGCAGTTCAGCATGGCCCGCAGGCTGGTCATCCGACCCTCCTATTGCAGCGCCACCAGGATCGGGATCAGGTCCTGGCCGTCGCGCAGCGGCCGCAGCGCCTTGCCGATCACCGCGCCGAACGCCCGCGCCGGATCGCCGGCCTTCATCGCGTGGCCGGGCCGGTCCGCGGTGGTGAGCAGGTCGCCGACCTCGATCGGCGCGCGATCCGCGTCGATCTTGCAGAAGGTCTTGCCCATCAGCGCGATGGTCAGCCGCTCGCCGCCGTCGCCGTCCGGCCGGCTGTCGAGGACGACGCCGGGCCGGTAGTCGCCGGCGCCGGCGACGACGCCGACCACCTTCTTGTCATAGCCGCTGTCGCTGATCCGGATCGTGCCATCGTCGGCGAGCACCATCACCGTGCCCGGATCGACGTCCGCCTCGGCGGCCGCGAACTGCTCGGCGCAATCGGCGCCGAGCAGCTGGATGTCGCCGGTCACCACCATGCCGCCATTGACCTCCAGCCGGTCGCGCGGCGTCGCCGTGCCGATCCCGACCCGGCCGTTCTGGAGGATGCTGATCAGCTCGTTGTCGCCGGGATTGGGGCCGTGCGAGACGCGCAGCCGCCCGATCGGGCGTTGCGCCGGCCCGTTGTCGATATGGAACCAGGCGAAGCCATCGGGCGGGAACAGCGTCAGCGCGCCGGCGGACTGGAAATCGAGCCCGGTGCTGATCCGTCCGAAGACGTGCAGCGGCGTCCGGGGATTGCCGATGCCGAGCCCGACATTGCCGGTCGGGCCGTGAATGACCATCTCGGCCCATCTCACGTTGCCGTTATTGTGCTGATAGCCGATCTCGAGGCGGTTGCGGTCGGCCGACCCTTGTCCCTGATTCGAATTGCCCCAAGGATTGTGGATGAGAAACTTGCCGCCCTGCGTGTCCCGAACCTGAGTCAGCTCAACCCAGTTCGACCAATCTTTGCGTATTTCGACCGTTTCGTTGAATACCGGCACTGGTCGACACTCCTCTGATAGACAAGATGAGGACGCCCGCAGAGTCGCGCCGGCGACTCAATTGACGATTATTCGCCGGCGCGAACAAAAGGTCAACCTGCGCTATTGTATCGCGCCGCGTGTCCGCAAAGATTCCGCGGGCCGCCGCTAGCGCCGGCCGAGCACCCCCATCGCCGCCACCGTCATCGCTTCGGTCGCGGTGGCGATCACCGTTTCGGCTTCGGGCGCCCAGAACGGGCTGTGCAGCGAGGGCAGCCGGGTGACGTCGCCCTGGACGGCGTCCCAGCGCGCCCGGGGCACGCCGCCGACCCAGAAGATCAGGCTCTCGATGCGCGGGTCGGCGATATGGTAGCGGCTGAAATCCTCGCCGCCCATCACCGGCTGGCTCCGCTCCACCCGCGCCTCGCCGAAATTGCTCCGGAACAGGGCCTCGGTGCTCTGGGTCAGGGCGTCGGTGTTGACCGTGGCCGGGGTGAACTCGGCGTCGCGGACGGTGACCACCGGCATCCGGTCCTCGGGCACGCCCGCGGCGAGCGCCTCGCCGCGGGCGATCCGGGCGATGCCGTCGAGCAGCTGGCGGCGGACCGCGGGGGTAAAGCTGCGCACGGTCAGCTGCAGCCGCGCCTCGTCCGAGATGATGTTGTGCTTGGTGCCGCCGTGGAAGCTGCCGACGGTGACGACGGCGCTGTCGAGCGGGTTCAGCTCGCGGCTGACCAGGGTCTGCAGGGTGGTGACGATCCGGCTGGCGAGCACGATCGGATCGCGGGTGGTGTGCGGATAGGCGCCGTGGCCGCCGACTCCGCGGACCAGGATGTCGACCGAATCGACGTTGGCGAGGGCGGGGCCGTGGGCGATCCCGATCACGCCGGCGGGCAGGCTCGCCGAATCGTGGAAGGCGATGGCGTGGGTCGGATGGGGGAAGCGGCTGAACAGGCCGTCGTCGAGCATTGCCCTGGCGCCGGCGCCGATCTCCTCGCCGGGCTGGGCGATCATCACCAGCGTCCCCGACCACTGGCTGCGCATCGCCGCCAGCCGCCGCGCCACGCCGACCCAGGTCGTCATGTGGGTGTCGTGGCCGCAGGCGTGCATGACGCCGCTCTCCACCCCGGTGAGGCTGGTCCCCCGCACGTGGCTGGCGAAGGCGAGGCCGGTCTGCTCCTCGACCGGCAGCGCGTCCATGTCGGCGCGCAGCAGCAGCACCGGCCCGGGGCCGTTCGCCATCACCGCGACGACGCCGGTGCCGCCGACTCCGGTGGTGACGGTGAAGCCGGCGCGGCGCGCCTCCTCGGCCATGCGGGCGGCGCTGCGGGTCTCCTGCATCGACAATTCGGGATTGGCGTGGAGATCGCGGTAGAGCGCCATCAGCTCGGGCAGGTCGCGGCCGATCGCCTGGCGGAGCTCCTGGGCGGGCGCGGGGGCGGTCATGAACGAGGCCAATAGCATGGCGGCGAGGAATTTGCGTCGCATCGGAAGGACCTCATCGGCTGGGGGTGAGCTCGATCACCTCGAGCAGGGATTCGAAATGGGGATAGGGAAGGACGAGCCGCCAGCGCCGTTCGCCGACCCGCTCGACGACGCCCGCCATGTCGCGCTCGGTATCGCGGCCGTAGCGCAGGGCGCGCGCCTCGTCGCCGAGCCGGAGCGTGCCGAGGAAGACGAGCCGGCGGGCGTTTTCGGCAAACAGGATGCCGATCGGCCGCTGCGCCCCTTCGGGCCAGCCGAAGCGCAGCCGCGCGCCCTGCGACCGCAGCCGGCAGGGCTCGGCCGGATGGACGATATAGTCGGCGCGGCCGCTGCCCTGGGCGCCGAGCTTGATCGCCCGGCAAAGATAGTCGCCGGGCGGCGGCTGCGCCCCGGCGAGCGCGGCGTCGGGATCGAGCAGGGCGCCTTCCCGGGCGATCGCCTCGCCGCTGCCGGCGGCGCGCGCCCTGGCGAGGGCCTCGACCCAGGCCTCGCGCCAGCGCCGCAGCCGGCCGCGGTCGTCGTCGGTGGCGAGCGCCCGCCAGCTGTCGTTCGGCCGCTCGGCCGTCGGCGGCGCGACCACGTCGCGCGAGGTGGCGCAGCTGGCGAGAGTGAGCGCGGCGAGGATCGCGGGGGCGGGGAAACGAGGCACGCGCCGCTTCTAGCCGCTCGGGGGCTTGCGCAAAAGCCTGTTGCCTTGGCGGGTCGGATCGCTAAGCCTCTGGAAAGATTGAAAGGGGCGCAATGAAGAAAACCTTCTTTCTCGCCGGCCTGGCGGCGCTGGCGCTGGCTGGCCCCGCCGACGCCGCGGCGCAGGCGCCGGCGCCTGGGGCGGCGCCGTCGGCCGAGGCGCTCGAAGCTTCGCGCGCCGCGGTCGCCGCGGCCGACATCAGGCGGCTGCTCACCGACCGCGGCTATGCCGCCGGCATCCTCGCCCATATCGATCGGCTCGCGCCCGTCGCCGAGAACGACCTCGAGTTCAGCCTGGCGCTCGACAATGTCCGGCTGTTCGCGCTGGCCGGCCTCGACCGCAGCGAGGAGCTGCGCGCGACCATCGACCGGACGCTGGCGCGGCGGCCGACCCGGGCCGCCTTTTACGGCGGGCCGTGGATGGCCGCGCTCTCGCTCACCGACGTCGACCGGGCGCTCGCCGTGGTCGAGACGGCGAGCCGCAACGTCGCCGGGGTGGGCTGGCCCGAGCTGCGCGAATTCCTCGACCGCGAGACCGTCGGCGCGCTGCTCCAGCATTTCCACAGCGAGCATCAGGAGGCGAAGCGGGTCCGCCTCGCCGCCGCGCTGTTCCGGATCGGCTGGCCGGGCGGCGACGACAAGGAGAGCGCCGATTTCCTGCGCACCATCCTGATGGCGGACCGGCTGCGCGAGCGCGACACCGCCGCCGCCGCCGACTTCGCCGCCGGCATCAGCACCCCGGCCCACGTCCTGCCGATGCTCGTCCAGACCCGCTACGATTCGGTGCTCGCGCCCGGCCGCGACCGGCTGGAGCTGCTCCAGGCCTCGCTCGCCGAGCGCGATCGCGACACCGCCGAGGCGCTCGCCGGGACTCCGCAGGCGCAGCGCCGCGTCCTCGACCGCGCCCAATATCTGCGCAGCCTCGGCCGCAACGAAGAGGCGCTGGCCCTGCTCCAGCCGTTCAACCGCGACGTCGCGGCGACGGTCGCCGCCGGCGAGCACGGCATGTGGCTGGTCAACGAATCGGCCTATGCGCTGCTCGCGCTCGGCCGCAACGACGAGGCGGTGGCGGTGATGCGCCGGCTCGTCGCGCTGCCGATCGCGGCCAATACGGCGCTGATCGCGCCGGCGATCAACCATGCCGAGATCCTCGCCGAGGCGGGCCGCTACCAGGAGGCGCTCGACCATGCCCGGGCGCTGGAGCGCGACTCCGCCCAATATGCCAATGATTACGGCAAGGCCTGGATCTCGGCGGCGATCGTCTGCGCCCTCGCCGGCCTCGACCGCAGCGCCGAGGCGGCGCCTGAGCTCGAGCGGCTGCGCGGGCAGAGCGAGATCAATCCGGCCGCGGCGACCCGCGCCTTTCTGTGCGTCGGCGACGACGATTCGGCCGCCGCGCTGATGGTCCGCCGGCTGCAAAGCGACGAGCCCGATTCCGCCATCCTGGCGCTGCAGGATTATACGCTGAGCCGCGGCACCGCCCAGCAGGGCCCGCTCTACCGGCGGCTGACCGCGCTGCGCGATCGGCCCGCGGTCCACGCCGCGCTCGGCCGGGTCGGCCGGGTCATGGCGCTGCCGCTGGCGCGCACCTATTGGGGCGATTTCTAGGGTGCGTGCCGCGCTCGCCGCCGGAGGCGCGGCATTGCTGAGCCTTGCCCCGGCCGCGGGCGCCGCGCAGGGGCGGCCGCCCGCGGCAACCGTTCGCGCCGAGGCGCCGGTCACAATCGTCCAATCGCAAGAGGTCCGAACCAGCGGCGTCCTCGATCTGGGGCAAATCGCCGTGGACCCCGCGCGCGCGGCCGAGACCTTGCTGCTGCTGGACTCGCTGGAGGCGCAATCGCCGCCCGACTCCGCGCAACGGGCGCATTTTCGAGGCATGCGGGCGACCCTGCTTGCCGCCATGAGCCGCCGGGCGGAAAGCGGCGCGATCATCGACGAGATCGCTGCCGGCCGGTTCGACGATCTTTCGGTCTATGACCAGAGCTTGCGGGCGGCGATGATCCTGCAGGATGCGCGCCGCGCGGTCGCCCTGATCGAAGCCGCCGCCCGCAATATCGGATCGAGCCGGCCCGAACAGATCCAGGCCCTTTCCACCGAGCTGGTCTTCGACATCGTCGGCAAGCTCGACCGGCAGAACGACCAGGAGGCGCTCACCCGATTCTACCAGGCGCTGGTCAGCGTCGATTGGCCCGGCGACGGCGATCCGAGCCTGCGCGACGCCATTCGGATCAGCCTTATCGACGTGCGGCTGGAGCGTGGGGATCGCGCGGGCGCGGCGGCGCTTGCGAGTCGGATCACTGCGCCGGCGCGAGTCCTGCGATTGATCGCGCTCAAGCGGTATGACGGGCTCTTCCCGGCCGGCGCCGATCGGCAAGCCCTCGTGCGGTCGCTGTTCGACGAGACCGATCGCGCCACGGCCGCCGGTCTGGCTGCGCATCCGGACGATGTCCGCACGATCCTCAATCGCGTCGAATTCCTGCAGAGCCTGGGCCGGGACGAGGAAGCGCTGGCGCTGCTCCAGCCCTATCTCGGCGACGTCGCAGCGACCGCGAACATCAATCCGATGGGCATGTGGCTGATCGAATATGGCGCCTATGCGCTGCTTGCGCGGGGCCGGGGGGACGAGGCCGTGGCGCTGTTCGCGCGGCTCGCGGAGCTGCCGGTGCCCGATCAGCCGGCTTTGCCGGGACCGCTGGTCAATCATACGACCTTCCTGTGGCAGGCGGGCCGCTACGCGGAGGCCCTTGCCCGGGCGCAGCTTCTGGCCCGCGAAGAGGACGCGCGGCTGGACGATCAGGGCCGCGCCAGCCTGTGGTCGGCGATGGCGTGCGCGCTTGCCGGGCTGAACCGAACCGCCGAGGCGCGGCCATGGCTGGAGCGGATGGAGGCGATCCGGGATTCCAGCCCGATGCAGCTGATGCGCGCCTATCTCTGCGTCGGCGACCTGGCGGCCGCGGAAGCCTTCGCTCTCCACCGGTTGGCTTCGAGCAACGCCGAGAGCGCGGTGATGGGGCTGCAGGACTGGCAGCGGCCCGAGGCGCCCGGCGAGCCGGCGGCGTCGATCGAGGCGCGCTTCGCCGAGCTGCGCCGCCGCCCGGCGGTTGCCGGGGCCCTGGCGAGGACCGGACACCTCCTCGTCCTCCCTGCCAACCGCACCTATTGGGGCGGCTTCTAGCGGCGGAAGTCGGGGAGGGCGCGGCTTTCCGACCAGTAGCGATCGAGCCCGAGCCGCCCGGTCAGCGCGGCGAAGCGCGGGTCGGCGCGCATCGGCGCCATATGCGGCAGGAACAGGAAGTAGGTCCGGCGGTCCGAATAGCGCGTGTAGGTCGCCGCCTCGGCGTTGAAGCGGATCTCGCCCGGATCGAAGCCGTGCCCGAAATAGAGCGCCTCGGCGACGGTGAAGGCCATATCGACATTGCCCAGCCCGCAGGCGTGCTGGATGCAATTTTCGGCATGGCCCGAGCCGTGATGGGCGGCGGCGAAGCTGGCGGCGAGCGCGCTTTCCGCCTCGGCCGGGCGCCGCGAGGCCATCGCTCCGGCCACCCCCGCGATGATCGTAAACTCGCTGTCGGGAATGCCGGTCGGCCGGCCCTGGAGGTTGTCGCACCACTGCCCCGCCTGGCGCGCGCGGCCGGTGAACAGGAAGGTGTAGAAGCGCGCGAACCAGAGCGCGAAATGGGTCGGGAACAGGGCCAGCGCCCGCTCGAGCGCCTGATCGACCTCCTCGAGCCGCTCCGCCCCCCAGAGCATGACGATGTGGGTGTAGAGGATGGTCGGGGTCGGCGGCGGCACCCGCACCGCGCGGTCGAGCAAGCCGGCGCCCTCGCGATAGCGCCCGACCTGGCCGAGCAGGAAGCCGAGCTGCTGCAGCAAGACGTCGTTGTCGCCATGGCCGGGAAGGCCGGACCGAAGGATTGCCTCGCGCTGGCGCCAGGTGCCCATTTGCGGCTGCAGCGTGGCGAGCGCCGCCATCGCATAGGGATTGTGCGGATCGAGCTCGCCGGCGCGGGTGGCGGCGGCGCGGGCGCGAAGCGCGGCGCTGGGATCGTTGCGGGCGCCGCGGCCGTAAAAGGCATAGGCATAGCCGAGCCCGAGCGCGCCCCAGCCGTCGGCATAATCGGGGCGCAGCGCGACCACCTGGCGGAGCAGGCCGAGCGCCTGGTTGTTGCCTTCGACCGTTCCCTGGCGCAGCGCGACGCCCGCCTGCGCCATCAGCGGCGCGACCTCGTCGGGCGGGCCGGCGGGCGGCCGCGGCCGCGGCCGGAGCCAATAGCCCGCGGCGGCGGCGGCGGCGGCCGCGGCGGCCGCGGCCCCGCCGGCGACGACGATCCGGCGGCTCGGCCGGCGCGGCGCGATGCCGGCGATCGCCGCCTCGGCGGCGGGGCGGTCGCCGGGGCGGGCGAGCCGGTAGCCGACCTTGGTGACGGTCTCGATCCGGAACGAGCCGGCGCCGATCCCGTCGGCGACCTTGCGCAGCCGCGAGATCACCCGGTTGATCGCATCCTCGCCGACGATGCGCCCTTCCCAGCAGCCTTCGGTCAGCTCGTCGCGGCTGACGATGGCGCCCCCGGCGCCGGCGAGCATGACGAGCACCTGCATGACCCGGGGCTCGACCACCTCGCGCGCGCCGTCGTCGCGGACGATCTCGCGAGTCGCCGGATGGATGCCGAGCCGGCCGATGCGGAGCGCCGCCGCCTTCGCAAGGTCTACCCTGTCGGCGATGGGCGCCTCCCCGCTGCCGCCTGCCGGCGAGGCAGGCGGGGCGGAGTCTATCGCGGGCCCGGCGGCTTGAACAGCCGGCGTCACCGCCCGGCGGCGGCGACCTGGATGGCGCCGCCGGTGAGGCGGGCGAGCTGCGCCGCTGCCCGCGTGCGCGCCTCGGCGCGGCAGCGCGCGATCTCGCGCTCCTGCCAGGATTCCGATGTCGCATAGCTGCCGCAGACATTCTCGAACGCGTCGGCGAGACGCCGGTGCAGCCGGGCGACGTCGGCGGGCCGCGACAGATCGAGATCGGCATAGCTGACCGCCTGACTGGCGGGCGGGCCGTAAGCGGCGGCGGGGGCGGCGGCGAGGGAAGCGGCGAGCGCGGCGGCAAGGGTCAATCTGGTCATCGTCATTCTCCTTGGGCGGCCGGAGCACAAGCGCCCGGCTCGAAGCGGAAAATGCCTCGTCCGGCGGCGACGCGAGAGGATGAGGAAATGATGATTGCCTGATGATCGGCCGACGATCGCCCGATTTCAGGCCTGTCTAGGGAACCGGCTCGAATTTCAACAGGTGTGACCATCCGTTCGCGGCGATGGCGAGAAGCAGCGCCCTGCCGCCCTCGAATGCGCCAGGAATGAAGCGGTCGCCCGGATTCAGGAACCAGCGATGGATCGTCTGTCCCCCCTCATTGCCCCACAGATAGTGCCAATTGCCGCCGTCCCAGGACATCGCATGCGCCCATCCCCCCTCGTCAATCGCGGCAAGGATGCTCCGCCCGCCGCCGTCGAACTCGCCCGCGACGAAACGACTGGTCGGACCGATCTGCCAGAGCCCGATCAGATTGTTGCCGCCATTGCTCCAGACATTCTGCCATGAGGAGCCGTTCCATTTCAGCAGGTGCGCCCATTGCGTTGCCGACACGACAAGCAGCTCGGCCTTGCCGTCGCCGTCGAAGTCGGCCGCGATGAACCGGTCGGGGGCATGGATGTTCCAGGCGCCGATCTGGCCGCCGCCATTGTTGCCCCAGAAATACTGCCAGGCCGATCCGTCCCAGCGCATGAGATGCGACCAGCCGTTGGTTGCCGCCAGGACGAGGATCTCGTCGCGGCCGTCGCCGTCGAAATCGCCGATGACATAACGGTCGGTGGGCCGCATTTTCCACAGGCCGATCTGGTTGGTGCCGCCATTGCCCCACGCATGCTGCCAGGCCGAACCGTCCCACCGCATCAAGTGGGACCAGCCGTTGGCGGCGGCGACGACGAGCAGCTCGTCGCGCCCGTCGCCATCGAAGTCGCCGGCGAAATAGCGGTCGCTGGCGCGCATCTGCCAGAGCGCGATCAGGTTCGAGCCACTATTGCCCCAGCGATGCTGCCAGCCCGCCCCGTCCCAGTCGAACAGCTGGGCCCAGCGGTCGTCCGCGACCGCCAGGACCTGGGTTCGGCCGGTGCCGGAGAAGTCGCCGGGCACGTAATGATCGGACGGCCTCATGCTCCACAGCGCGATGATGCCGCTGCCGCCATTGCCCCAATGGTACAGGAACTCGGGATCGGTGAGCCGGGCGATCCGGACATAGTCGATCACCATCTCCGCCGGCAGGTCGTTGGGCGGCGGCAGCCACGACAACGTGCCCAGGCCAATGATGACGTTCATCCCCAATGGCGGTGAATGGCCGGCGAGTTGGTAGACCGCCTTGTTGTCAACCAGCCAGGTGACGCTGTTCGGCCGCCATTGTACTGCATAGGTGTGGAAATCGCTCACGTCGGGAAGCTGAAGCTCGAAAATATAATGATTGACCTCATCCTGCTTCGGGTCGGGTTGAATTCTCCCGAAATCCAGGCTCTCGTCGAGGTGGATGCTCATGATCATGTTGTTGAGCTTCTCGGGCGTCGCGAACTCGAAGACGTCGATCTCGCGATAGGGGTCCCCCGCCCACAGCCAAAAAGCGGGCCATAGCGGCGTTCCCGTAGGGGGGATCGTGCACTTGATCTCGAAATGGCCGTAGAGATATTGCTTCTTTGAAAACAACATCGCGCTGGTAATGCCGTAAGGCTTGCACTTGGCGGTGAAATGGCCCCTCGGCCAGCTCCAGACTTCGTAATCCCCAGGTTCGGCTTTTGCCGTCAGGCTCAGCTTGCCGTTGGCGTAGATATGATTGACGCCGCCTTTATCGCAGCTCGTGGAAAAGCCCTTGCCGAAGCGCGTATAATATTCATGGCCCTCGCCCAGCGTTTGCCCCCATGGATAGCCGGTGTTCCAGGGACAGTCCGGATACGTCGACGCATCGTCGAGATCGGCGACGGTGAAGTTATCCTGCAGGATCTGCACGAGGCCGGCCCCCGTCTTGGGCGGGCCGGCTCCGGTCGTGAGCGGCCGGGTGGCTGTTGCCGCGATCGGCGCCTTGGCCCTGGATCGCGGAGCCGCAATCGGCGGCAGCACGACATAGCCCGCCTTGGACGGGTCGATCCGTTGCGGACGGGACGGGGAAATGGCCGGCGGGGGCGGTTGGGCAGGGGGTAGTCGTCGCGCCATGAACGACTCCTCGGCGGCGGATCGCCGTCGCCCCACCTTATCCGCCTCGGCGCCGCGGCGCTGAGCAGTTTGATCCGAAGTGGAGGCCCCGCGCCTAGGCTGCGGTCCAGCCGCCGTCCATGCTGAGATTGGCGCCGGTGATCGCCGAGGCTTCGTCGCGGCAGAGGAAGAGGGCCAAAGCGGCGACCTGGTCGACGGTGACGAATTGCTTGGTCGGCTGGGCGGCGAGGAGGACGTCGTTCATCACCTGCTCCCGAGTCAGGCCGCGCGCCTTCATCGTGTCCGGGATCTGGTTCTCGACCAGCGACGTCCAGACATAGCCCGGGCTGATGCAATTGACGGTGACGCCGCTGGTCGCCGCTTCCAGCGCCACCGTCTTGGTGAGCCCGGCAATGCCGTGCTTGGCGGCGACATAAGCGGATTTGTTGGGGCTGGCGACGAGGCTGTGGGCCGAGGCGGTGTTGACGATCCGGCCCCAGCCCTTCGCCTTCATCGCCGGCAGCGCGAGGCGGATGGTGTGGAAGGCGGCGCTCAAATTGAGGGCGAGGATCAAATCCCATTTGTCGGGCGGGAATTGGTCGATCGGCGCGACATGCTGGGTGCCGGCATTGTTGACGAGGATGTCGAGCGGCCCGGCAGCGGCGATCATCGCCTCGATCGCCGCGGGGCTGGTGAGGTCGGCGTCGCTGTAGCCGGCGTCGAGCTCCCCGCGCAGCCGGGCGATCTCGCCGGGATCGCCGAAGCCGTTGAGGATGACGCGCGCACCTTCGCCGGCGAGCGCCCGGGCGATGGCGAGGCCGATGCCCGAGGTCGAGCCGGTGACGAGCGCGGTCTTGCCGGAGAGGAACATGAACTGCCTTTCAACTTGCCCCGCCCCTTTCGCCCCGCGCGGCGGCGAATGCAACCCGGCGGCCCGGCAACGGTTGGAGCGGGCAGCAGAGGAGGAATGGCGATGCGGTTCGGCGGGCGCAGGACGAGCGACAATGTCGAAAGCCAGAGCGGCGGCGGCGGCTTCGGCTTCGGCGGCGGCGGCGGCGGCGGCGCGATGCTGTTCGGCCTCGTCTTCAGCCGTTTCGGGATCGGCGGCGTGGTCGTGCTGCTCATCGCGATGTTCGTCCTCGGCGGCAATCCGCTCGGGCTGATGGGCGGCGGCGAAAGCGGCGCGCCTTCCGCCGGCGTCGAGGCGCGCGGCGGGACCGCCTGCTCGGCCGATCCGGCGCGGCGGTTCCCCTGCCAGGTGCTCGCCTCGACCGAGGACCGCTGGGCCGAGCTGCTCCGCGCCCAGGGCAGCGACTATCCGCCGCCGACTCTGGTCTTCTATCCGGGCAACGGCCAGTCGGGATGCGGCGCCGCGCAATCGGCGATGGGGCCGTTCTACTGCCCGGCGGACCGGCGCATCTATCTCGACACGAGCTTCTTCGACGAGCTTTCGCGGCGCTACGGCGCGCCCGGCGATTTCGCCCAGGCCTATGTCGTCGCCCACGAGGTCGGCCATCACGTCCAGACCCTGGACGGCACCGAGGAGCGGGTCCGCCGCGCCCAGTCCGGCGCCTCGGAAGCGCAGTCGAACGCGATCCAGGTCGGCATGGAGCTGCAGGCCGATTGCTATGCCGGCGTCTGGGCGTCGCGCGAGGCGAGCGCGATGGAGCCGGGCGACCTCGAGGAAGGGATGCGCGCGGCCGCCGCGATCGGCGACGACACCCTGCAGCGCGCCACCCAGGGCGTGGTCGTCCCGGAAAGCTTCACCCACGGCACCTCCGCCCAGCGCCAGGAGGCGCTGATGCGCGGCTATCGCGGCGGCAACCCGCAAGCCTGCGCGGCATATACGCAGGGGATCTAGGCAAAATCCGTCATTCCAGCGAAAGCTGGAAGCCCTGCGGAAGCGGCATGGACCCCAGCCTTCGCCGGGGTGACGCGGGAGGATCGGGCGCCTAGGGTTCCAAATCAATTCGGGAGATTGCCATGTACCGCCTGCTCTTCGCTTTCCTGCTGCTGCCGCTGGCCGCCGCCTGCGCCACCGTGCCGCCGCCGCCGCCCGCCTTCACCAGCGACCGGATCGGCGTCGAGGTCCACGGCACCGGGCCCGACGTGGTGCTGATCCCGGGCCTCAGCTCCTCGCCCCGGGTGTGGGATGCGACGATCGCGGCGGTGCCCGGCTATCGCTACCACGTAATCCACGTCGCCGGCTTCGACGGGCGGCCCGCAGGCGCCAATGCCTCGGGTCCGGTGCTGGTCCCCGTCGCCGAGGAGATCGCCCGCTACATCCGCGAAGCGCATCTCGAGCGGCCGGCGATCGTCGGCCATTCGATGGGCGGCAGCTGGGCGATATTGGTCGCCGGCCGCCACCCCGAGCTCGCCGGCAAGGTGATGGTGGTCGATATGATGCCGTTCCTCGGCGCGATGTTCGGCGGGCCTGGCGCGACTCCGGAGACCGTCCGCCCGGTCGCCGAGCAGATCCGGGCGGGCATCGCCTCCTCGACCGGCGCGGCGCGGCAACGGCAGATCGAGCAGACCATCGCCGGCATGGTGAAGACCGAGAGCATGCGCCCGCCGACGGTGGCCCAGTCGCTGGCCAGCGATCCCGGCGTCTCCGCCCAGGGCTTCTACGATATCGTCGTCAGCGATTTGCGGCCCGAGCTCGCCAGCATCCATGTGCCGCTGACCGTGCTCTACGTGCTGCCCGCCGGCGCGCCGCTGACGCCCGAGCAGATCGACGGCTTCTACCGCCTGTCCTACGCGGGCGCGCCGCAGGCGGTGCTGAAGCGGATCCCCGATTCCTACCATTTCATCATGTTCGACCAGCCGGAGGTGTTCCGCCGCGAGCTGCGCGAGTTCCTCACCCGATAAACAGGGACAGTCCCTATTTTCCCCTTTTCCGATAAATAGGGACAGTCCCTATTTTCCGGGACGGTCGCGCGCGGGCCGGCCGATTGCGTAGGCGAGCGAGCAGGCGAGCGCCCAGGCCGCGCCGATCGTCCAGCCGGCGACGACGTCGCTCGGCCAGTGGACGCCCAGATAGACGCGCGACACGCCGATCAGCAGGCTCAGCAGGATCGCGACGCCCAGGATGTAAAGGCGCAGCGCGCGCTCCGGGGCGCCGCGCGCGATGAGCGCGGCGAGGGTGAGATAGACGATCGCCGAATCGGTGGCGTGCCCGCTCGGAAAGCTGGCGGAGGCGACGTCGACGAGGTGCGGGACGAGAGCCGGCCGCGGCCGGCCGTAGGCAAGCTTGAGCAGCGCCCCGAGCGCGAGGCCGCCGCCGGTGGCCGCCAGCACGAACAGGGCGGTCCGGACCTGCCGGGCGAGCAGCAGATAGCCGATCGCCGCGGCGGTCACGAGCAGCAGGACCGGGAGGCTGCCGAAGGCGGTGAGGTCGATCATCGCCTCGGCGAGCCAGCGCGGGCCGATCGGCACGGCGGGGTCCGCCGCCGAGCGAAACGCCAGCAGGATCGCCCGATCGAAAGCCATCGTGTCGCCTTCGGCCACCTCCGAGGCGAGCTTGAAAAAGGCGAGCAGGGCCGCTCCCGCCAGAAGCAGCGTCGCCAGCAGCGCCCGCTCGATCGAGAAGAGGCGCCGCCGCAGCAGGAGGATCATCGTGCGCACCGCGCCGTCTGTGACGATTTGCGCGGAAAAGGAAAGGCGCCGGCGTGGCGGCTGCGGCCGCGCCGGCGCCGGACGGGCCCTTGGGAAGAGGAAATGCCCGTCAGTTGCGAAGCGTTCGCAAATCTTATTGACCTATTGAGAATGAATTGCAATAGCCTTTCTGCCGACCGGACAACCGGCGGGTCAGCAGGGGCTCTGGTTGCATGTCCGTTCGCGTTGCCGCTGCCGCCGGGGCGCCGCTCTTCCTGGCGCTGGGCTGCGTCGGCTTCCTCGCCTCGCCGGCGTCGGCGGAGGAGACCGGCCTCGCCGCCGCGCAGACCGACGTCCGCCAGCCCGGCGACCGCGACATCGTCGTCACCGGCGAGCGCGGCCGGCAGCGGCTCGAATCGCCCAAGGCGACCAGCGACCTCCTCGACACGCCGCAGACGGTGACCGTGATCAGCGACCAGGTGCTCCGGCGCCAGAACCTGCTGACCCTGCGCGATGCGCTGGCCACTCTGCCCGGGATCACCTTCGGCGCCGGCGAAGGCGGCGGCGGCTATGGCGACGCGATCAATTTGCGCGGCTATTCGGCGAGCAACGACATCACCCAGGACGGGGTGCGCGACAGCGCCCAGTACAGCCGCACCGACCCGTTCAACCTGCAGCAGATCGAGGTCTATAACGGCGCCAACAGCGTGTTCAACGGATCGGGCAGCGTCGGCGGCACGATCAACCTCGTCGCCAAGGTGCCGCAGGCGGACGACCTCACCATCCTTTCCGCCGCCGCCGGCACCGACGACTATTTCCGCGCCACGGTCGATACCAACCAGCGGCTCGGCGACCTGATCGCGGTGCGGCTCAACGCCGTCTATCACCGCAACCATGTGCCCGGCCGCGATTTCGAGGAGAATGAGCGCTGGGGCGTGGCGCCGGCGATCACCTTCGGCATCGGCGGCCCGACCAGCCTGACCCTCGCCTTCGTCCACCAGCGCGACGACAATGTCCCGGTCTACGGCGTGCCCTATTTCCGCAGCCAGCTGAACGACGGGCCGCTGCCCGAGGCCCACGACAGCGACTATTTCGGCTACCGCAATCTCGACCGGCAGCGGATCGCCGTCGACCGGCTGACCGCGACCTTCCGCCACGATTTCGGCGACCGCCTTTCGCTGCGCAACCTCACCCGCTGGCAGCGCGTCCGGCAGGACAGCATCACCAGCTCGGCCGAGGGTGTCTTCTGCCTGACCGGGACAGGCCGTCAGCCGGTTCCCGCCGATGCCGTCGCGACCATTGGCCTCGCCTGCCCGGCCGGCCTCGCCCCCGGCTTCTACCGGCCGAGCGGGCCGCGCGGCCGGATCCGCGACCAGGAGAACCAGCTGCTCCACAGCCAGACCGATCTGCGCCTCGAAGCCGGCGCCGCCGGCCGGCTCCGCAACATTCTCGTCGTCGGCGGCTCGCTGACCCGCGAGGATTATGCGATCGAGACCGCCGAGCTGGCGCGGCATCCCGACGGCTCCGCGGTGACGCCGCTGCCGATCGACCGCATCGCCGACCCTGTCGCGATCTACAGCGGCCCGGTCAACCGCACCGTCACCGCCCGCGCCCGCGGCGAATCGAGCGACGCCGCGCTCTACGCCTTCGACACGCTCGAGATCGGGCCGATGCTCGAAGCGAATGGCGGGGTCCGGCTGGAGCGGGCGCGCGGCCGCTTCGTCGCTCTCCCCTTGCCTTTCTATCCGCCCGGAACGGCGGTACCGGGCGCGGCCGAGCTCGCGCCGCAGGTCAATGTCGAGACCTTGTTCTCCTGGCGGGCCGGCCTGGTGTTCAAGCCGAGTGCGAACACCAGCCTCTACGCGGCAATCGCCAATGCGCGCACGCCTTCGTCGGCGACGGTCCGGCTCGGCTGCAGCACGGGGACGGGCGCCACTTTCGTCAATTTCTGCAACGTCGCCCCGGAGACCGCGCGCAGCTACGAGATCGGGGTCAAGGCGGAGTTGCTCAACCGCCGCCTGCAGCTGACCGCCGCCTTGTTCCGCAACGAGCGAAGCAATTTCCGCGTCGCCTCGAACGAGCCGGGAGTCGCCGATCCGCAGGTCCTCGACGGCCGCTCACGGGTCGACGGGATCGCGCTCGGGGTCAGCGGCAATTTCAGCCGGCGCTGGTCGATCTTCGCCAATTACACCTGGCTCGACGGCGAGGTGCGGCAGAGCGTGTCGGATTTCTGCCGCGCCCATCCCGGCCCTCTCTGCCTCAACAGCGCCGCCATTCCCGATCCCCAGGCGGGCGATGCGCTGATCCAGACGCCGCGCCATTCGGCCAGCCTGTTCACCACCTACGCTGTGCCGTTCGGCCTCCAGCTCGGCTACGGCCTCACCTATCAGGGCCGCTTCGCCACCCACCAGCGCACCCTCCTGCAGCGCAGCCAATATTATTCGGACGACTGGCTCATCCACCGCCTGTTCCTGTCCTACCAGATCAGGGACGGCCTGACCGCGCAGCTCAACGTCACCAATGTCACCGGCGAGCGCTACTTCACCGGCATCCGCAACAATGTGAACGCGGCCTCGGGCGCGGTCACCGGCGGCTGGGCGGTGCCCGGCGAGGCGCGCTCGGCGGTGCTGAGCCTGTTCTACTCGTTTTGAGCCCGGCGCCGCCCACCCCGTTCGGCCTGAGCCTGTCGAAGGCCTCTTCTTCTTGTCGGCCCAGGAAAGGAAAGGGCTTCGACAGGCTCAGCCCGAACGGAGTAAGAGTCTCGAAACTTTCCCGGGACTCCGCCGCATGATGCTCGCCATCCCCGATCTGCTCGACCCGGAGGGGGTGGCGCGCGTGCGGGGAATCGTCGACGCCGGCGAGTGGGCGGACGGCAACGCCACCTCGGGCCACCAGTCGGCGCTGGCCAAGCGCAACGCCCAGCTGCCCGAGGACAGCGAGGCGGCGAAGGAGGCGGGACGGCTGGTCCTCGACGCGCTCGCCCGATCGCCTCTGTTCATCGCCGCGGCGCTGCCGCTCAAGATCTTCCCGCCTTTGTTCAGCCGCTACCGGGGCGGCGAGGCGTTCGGCACCCATATCGACAATGCGGTGCGCATCCACGCCCCAAGCGAGTTCCGAGTGCGCAGCGACCTGGCGGCGACCCTGTTCCTCGAGAATCCGGACGCCTATCGGGGCGGCGAGCTGGTCGTCGAGGACAATCTCGGCGCCCACCAGGTGAAGCTTCCGGCGGGCCACCTCCTCCTCTATCCCGCCTCGAGCCTGCACCGGGTCGAGCCGGTGACGCAAGGCGCGCGGACGGCCGGCATCTTCTGGATCCAGTCGATGGTCCGCGACGACGGCGCGCGCACCATCTTGTTCGATCTCGACCAGGCGATCCAGGCGCTCGCCGCCGATCGCGGCCAGGCCGACACGGAAGTGATCCGCCTCACCGGCGTCTATCACAACCTGCTGCGGCGCTGGGCGGACAGCTGATCTTGCAAACTCTTCTCAATAGCTTTTAGGATCGCGCCGATGCCCCGATCGAGGAAATTGCGCCTGCGCGGCCTGTGGTTCCAGGTCCACAAATGGATCGGCCTCACCCTCGCCATCCTGATCGTCCCGATCTCGCTCTCGGGCGCCGCTCTGGTCTGGCACGACGCGCTCGACTCGGCGATCAACCCGCAGCGCTACGCGGTGAGCGGCGAGGCCGCGCTCGGCCCCGCCGCTTATGCGCGCTCCGCCGGGGTCGCGCTCGGCGCCGGCGACCGGATCGCCTCGATCCGCTACCCCGAGCATGGCGGCGGCCCGGTCGTCGTCGCCGCGGTGCGGCCGGGCGAGGGCCGGCCGCTGCGGACCAATGCCTGGCTCGACCCCGCGACCGGGCGGGTGCTCGACACCGCCTCGGCCGACGCCGGCGCGGTGCGCTTCCTCCACACCCTCCACGGCAGCCTCACCGTGCCGGGCTGGGGCCGGACGATCGTCGGCTGGGTCGGCGCGGCGATGTTCCTTTCCTGCCTGACCGGGCTCTGGCTGTGGTGGCCGATCGGCGGCAGCCTCTCCCGCGGCTTCCGCTGGAAGCGGCAGAATTCGGCCAACGCCAATCTCCACCATCTGATCGGCTTCTGGGTGCTGCTGCCGCTGGCGATGCTCTCCTTCACCGGCCTGTGGATCTCGTTCCCGGCGGTCTTCAGCGGCGCCGGCCCCGACCGCGCGCGGGCGGTCCGCGCGCTGCCGCTGGCGCGAACCGCGTTGACCGCCGATCAGGCGCTGGCGGCGGCGCGGCCGCTGGCGCAGGGCGCGCCGACGACGATCGGCTGGCCGACCGATCAGGCGCCGACCTGGAAGATCGCCTTCGGACCCGTCGAGGTCGCGGTCGACGACGCGACCGGCAAGGCCGCCCCGCCGCCGCCGCCGCGGCCCGAGACCAGGGCCCGGCTGATGCGCCGCCTCCACGACGGCACCGGCATGGGCCCGGTCTGGCAGGCCCTCATCTTCCTCGCCGGCATCATCCCGGCGGCGCTTGCCGCGACCGGCATCGTCATGTGGCTCAGAAGCCGCGGCTGGCGCGCCGCGCTGGCGCGGAAGCGGCGGGCGGCGAGCCTCGCGCCGCAGCCGGCGGAGTGAGCGTCGAGCCCACCTTCTTCGCCACCGCGGCCGATTTCCGCGCCTGGCTGAAGGCGCATCACGACACCGCGCCGGAGCTGCTCGTCGGCTTCTGGAAGAAGGGCAGCGGCAGGCCGTCGATCGACTGGCCCGAGGCCCGCGACGAGGCGCTCTGCTTCGGCTGGATCGACGGCATCCGCAAGTCGCTCGGCGCCGACAGCTACACGATCCGCTTCACCCCCCGGCGCAGGGGCAGCATCTGGTCGAACGTCAACGTCGCCCGTTACCGGGCGCTGACCGAGGCCGGGCGGATGACGCCGGCAGGGGTGCGCGCCTATGAGCAGAATAAGGGCCGCCAGGGCGTCTACGCCTACGAGACGGCGCTCAAGGAGCTGAGCCCGGCCGAGACCCGGCAATTCCGCGCCGACAAGGCGGCCTGGGCCGACTGGCGGAAGCGCCCGCCCGGCTACCGCCGGCTCGTCCTCCACTGGATCGCCAGCGCCAAGCGGCCCGCGACCCGGGCGAAGCGGCTGGCCACCCTGATCGCCGACAGCGCCGCCGGCCGCAAGATCGCCGGCTACGACATCGGCCGCAAGAAATAGGGACAGTCCCTCTTTCCAAATAGGTAAATAGGGACTGTCCCTCTTTTTCAGCGCCGCGCCAGGAGCAGCGGCAGGCCGCCGGCGGGGCGCAGGGTCACCATGCCCGATGGCCGCACCTCCCGCCCCGGCATCGGCGCGAACGTCCAGTCCCGCAGCCAGTGGGCCAGCACGGTCAGCGCCTCGGCGGTGGCGAAGCGGGCGCCGACGCAGAGCCGCGGGCCGCCGCCGAACGGGAGGTACTGGAAGCGGTGGCGCTGCGCCCTGGCCTCGGCGCGGAAGCGTTCGGGATCGAAGGCGTCGGCATCGTCCCACAGCGCCCGGTGGCGGTGGATCAGCCACGGCCAGATCGAGACGATGTCGCCGGCCGCGACCTCGGCCTCGCCGAGCCGGTCCGCGGCCAGCGCCTGGCGGTCGAAGCGCGGCACCGGCGGATAGAGCCGCATCGATTCCTCGACGATCCGGCGCAGCAGCGGCAGCCGTTCGGGAAGCGCGGCATCCGCCTCGCCCGCGGCCAGCGCCGCTGCCGCCTCGGCCGCCGCCTCGGCCTGCAGCCCGCGCTGCTCGGCAAGGAGGAACAAGGTCCAGGTGATCGCATTGGCGGTGGTCTCATGGCCGGCGAGATAGAAGGTCGCGGCATTGTCCACCGCGAGCGCCAGCGCTTCTTCATCGTCGAACCGGTCGTGGAGGGCGCGGATCAGCCGGCCGAGAAAATCGTCCGGACCGCCGCCCGGCAGCCGCTCGGCGACGACCCGGCCGAGCGTCTCGCGCAGATAGACCTGGCCGCGCCGCGCCCGCTTGCCCCTGAGGCTCCACGGCATCAGCGGCAGGCCGAGCAAGGCCTGCAGCCGCGCCTCGCTGACCCCGTCGAGCGCGGCGGTGATATGGGCCATCGCCGCCTCGCTGATCAGCCGCTCGTCGCCTGCGAACAGGGCGTCGGCGATGATCCGCATCGTCGTCCCCGTCGCCGCCGCGGCCATGTCGCGGGTGCCGGTGCCGAGGCGGGCCGCCGCCGCGGCGCGGGCGAAGACCGGGACCAGGGCGTCGATCGCGGCCGGCGCGAAATTGGCGGCGACGATCCGGCGCTGGTCGCGCCACAGCGCCCCGTCCGAGGAGAGCAGGCCGCGGCCGATCGTCGCCTTCAAGAGCTTCTTGACGATGTCGGGCTTGACGTAATTGGCGGCATTGTCGAGCAGCACCCGCTGGACCGAGTCCGGCTCGAGCGGGATGTGGACATTGTAGCGGAACACCCTGCGCCGCATGTAGGGCAGGCTGAACGCCCGCTCCGACCAGCCGTAGACCGCGGTCCGCGCCCGCTCGCCGATAAAGCCGCGCCACACCGCCACCGGCCCCTCGGAGCGCGGCGGATGCGGCGGGACGAAGCGGTCAGGCGCCGAAGCCATGCCGCGCCGCCGCCGCCCCGATCCGCCGCTCGTGGCCGGGGGCGAGCTTCTCCATCCGCCGCCGGTAGGCGCCGAGCAGGGCCTCGCCGGCCCGCTCGGGCGAGCCGCAATCGAACGGCGGCGCCGGATCATATTCGAGCGCGAGCTGGACGAGGCGGGCATGGTCCTCGCCGCGGATGGCGGCGGTGAGGGCGAGGGCGAAATCGATGCCGGCGGTGACGCCGCCGCCGGTGACCCGGTTGCGGTCGAAGACGACCCGCTCGGCGACCGGCTCGGCGCCGAACCGGCGAAGATGGTCGCGCCACGCCCAGTGGCAGGCGGCGCGGTAGCCTCTGAGCAGGCCGGCGGCGCCGAGGATCAGGGAGCCGGTGCAGACGCTGGTCACCCAGGAAGCGCCCTCGCCGGCGCCGCGCACCCAGGCGAGGATTTCGTCGTCTTCGATGACGTCGACGCAGGCGAGGCCGCCCGGCACGCAGAGGATGTCGGCCGCCGCCAGATCCCCGAACGTCGCCGTCGGCAGCACCGAAAAGCCGGCGTCGGTCGGCACCGGACCGGGCCGCCTGGCGACGAAATCGACCGTGACGTTGCCGAGCCGCGACAGCACCTGCGCCGGGCCGGTGAAATCGAGCTGGGTGACCCCGGGATAGATCAGGAAGGCGACGGAGACGGGATCAGGCTCGGGCATGCGGGCTCCAGGAAAAGAGGGACAGTCCCTATTTATACGCACGCCGAAAAGAGGGACTGTCCCTCTTTTCTCACTACGCACGCCGAAAAGAGGGACTGTCCCTCTTTTCTCACTCCGCCGCCAGCAGCCGTTCGGCGCCGCCGAGATCGACGCTGACCAGGCGCGAGACGCCTTTCTCGATCATGGTGACGCCGAACAGGCGGTGCATCCGGCTCATCGTCACCGCATTGTGGGTGACGATCAGATAGCGGGTGTCGGTCTCGCCGGTCATCCGGTCGAGGAGGTCGCAGAAGCGCTCGATATTGGCGTCGTCGAGCGGCGCGTCGACCTCGTCGAGGACGCAGATCGGCGCCGGATTGGTCAGGAACAAAGCAAAAATAAGCGCGATTGCGGTTAGCGCCTGCTCGCCGCCCGAGAGCAGGGTGAGGGTGGCGAGGCGCTTGCCCGGCGGCTGCGCCATGATCTCGAGCCCGGCTTCGAGCGGATCGTCCGATTCGACCAGCTCGAGATGGGCCTGGCCGCCTTCGAACAGGGTGGTGAACAGGCTCCGGAAATGGCGGTCGACCTCCTGGAAGGCGGTCAGCAGGCGGGCGCGGCCCTCGCGGTTCAGGCTGCCGATCGAGCCGCGCAGCCGGTGGATCGCCTGGCCCAATTCCTCGCGCTCCGCCTGGCTGGCGAGGCGGCTCTCCTCGAGCGCGTTCAATTCGCTCTCGGCGACGAGGTTGACCGGGCCGATCCGCTCGCGCTCCTGGACCTGGCGCTCGAGCCGCGCCGATTCCTGCGCCACCGGCTCGATCGCCTCCTCCTTGAAGCCCGCCGTTTCGGGCAGCGAAGGCGGCTGGCATGCGAACTTGTCCTGCGAGATCCGCGCCATTTCCTCGCGGCGCGAATCCTGCGCCTCGGCGCGGGCGGCGGCGCCGGCGCGGGCCTCGCGGGCGGCGGCCTGGGCCTCGCCCGCCTCGGCGAGCTTCGCTTCGGTCTCGCGCAGCGCCTCCTCGCCGCTGCGCTCGGCGTCGGCGGCGCTCTGCGCGGCATCGGCGGCCGCGGCCGCGTCGGCGGTCAGCCCCTCGATCCTGAGATCGAGCGCCGCGGGCGCTTCGGCGAGCCGCACCGCCTCCGCCTCGGCTTCGGCGATTCGGCGGTCGAGCGCTTCATGATGCGTTTCGGCCTCGGCGGCGCGGGCCTGCCAGTCGGCCTGCTCCTGCCGCGCCGCCCCGGCGCGCTGCTTGTCGGCGCCGACCGCTCGGGCGTGGGTCGCCGCCTCGGCCCGGATCTCGGCGAGCTCCGCCTGGGCGCGCTCGGCGGCGGCGCGCAGCGCGGCGACCTCGGCTTCGGTCGCGCCGGCATCGGGCAGCGCCCCGGCGACGTTTTCGGCCTCGGCGAGCGCACGCTCGGCCTCGGCGAGATCGGCCTGCGCCAGCGCGGCGCGCTCGCCGAGGCCGCTGCGCCTGAGCTCGAGCCGCTCGATCTCGACTCCGGCGCCGTCCTCCTCGCGGCCGGCCTCGCGGATCGCGGCGGCCGCCTCGGCTTCGGCGCGGCGGGCGCCGTCGGCGGCGTCGCGGGCGCCGTCCATCCCGGTCAGCGCCGCCGCGGTGGCGCGCTCCGCGGCCTCGACCGCGGCCGCGGCCGCGGGCAGCGCGGTCTCGATCTCGGCGAGGCGGTTGACCCGGATCAGGCGCTCGGCGGCGGCGGCGCCGAGCCCCGAGGCGAGATAGCCGTCCCAGCGCCGGAGCCGGCCGCCGGTGGTGACCAGCCGCTGGCCGACGGCGAGCGCGGCGCCGTCGTCGCTCTCGGCGACGGCGATCTGCTGCAGGCGGCGGCGCAGGGCCGGCGGCGCCTCGACATGGTCGGCGAGCGCGGCCAGGCCGGCGGGCAGCGCCGGATCGCCGGGCTGCGGCGCCGCCCCGGCCCAGCGGCGCGGGCCGTCGCCGGCAAGGCTGGCGTCGAGGTCCTCGCCCAGCGCCGCGGCGAGCGCGCGCTCATAGCCGGGCGCGGCGCGGACATGGTTGATCGCGCGGTCGCCGCCCGACGTCTCGACCGCCTTGATCAGCGCCTGCGCCTCCGATTGGAGGGCGGCGAGCGCGGCCCGGGCCGCCGCCGCCTCGCTTTCGGCGGAGTCGCGCGCCTCGGCGGCCTGCCGGCGCTCCGCCTCGGCCGCGGCGATCGCCGCGCCGGCTTCGGCCAGCGCCGCTTCGGCCCGCTCGCGCCGGGCCCGCGCCGCCTGGCGCGCCGCGATCAGGCCGGCATCGCCGCCGAGCCCGGCCAGCTGTTCGGCGATCCGCCCGGCTTCGCCTTCGGCTCGGGAGCGCTTGTCCCGGGCGGCGTCGAGCGCGGCCAGCGCCACCCGCGCCTCGGCCTGCTCGGCCGCCTGGACCGCGCGCGCCTTGCCCAAAGCAGCGTCGGCGGCGCGGGCCTGGTCCTCCGCGGCGACGGTGCGGACATCGATCGTTCCGCGCCGCTCTTCGGCGTCGGCGAGGCGGGCGGCGATCGCCGCCAGCTCCTCCTCGAGGCGGGCGATGGCGGCGGCGGCGTCGCCGCGCAGCGCCTCCTCGCGGGCGCGGTCGGCGGCCAGGGTGCGGCGGCGCTCGTCCAATTCGGCGATCCGGCGGCGAACGCCGTCGCGCTCGGCGCGCAGGGCGGCGAGCTGGTGGCCGAGCTCGGAGGAGCGCTCGCGGGCGGCCTCGGCGGCCTTGCGCAGGTCGGCCAAAGCGGCCGCGGCCCGGGTCTGCCAGGCGGCGGCGGCGCGCTGCGCCTCGCCCGCGCGGGCGACCGCGGCCTCGGCCGCTTCGGCGTCGGTCCGCGCGGTCTCGGCCGCTTCGGCCGCCTCGCGCCAGCGCGCGAAGATCAGCCGGGCTTCGGCGATCCTGATCTGGTCGGAAAGCTTGCGGTAGCGCTCGGCCGCGCGCGCCTGCCGCCGGAGGGCGAGGCCGCGCATCTCCATATCCGCCAGGATCTCGTCGAGCCGGATCAAGTTCGCCTCGGTCGCGCGCAGCTTCTGCTCGGCATCCTTGCGGCGGACGTGCAGGCCGGCAATGCCGGCCGCTTCCTCGAGCATCAGCCGGCGCTCGGTCGGCTTGGCGGCGATCACCGCGCTGATCTTGCCCTGGCTGACCAGGGCCGGCGAATGGGCGCCGGTCGCGGCGTCGGCGAACAGCAAAGCGACGTCCTTCTGGCGCACGTCGCGGCCGTTGACCCGGTAGGCCGAGCCGGCGCCGCGCTCGATCCGCCGGGTGATCTCGACCTCGCCCACCGGAGCGATCGCGAAGTCGCCGCCGGCGTCGCCGCCGGTCCGCTCGACGAGCAGGCTCACTTCGGCGAAGTCGCGCGCGGGGCGCAAGGCGGTGCCGGCGAAGATGACGTCGTCCATGCCGCCGCCGCGCATCGATTTGGGGCTGGATTCGCCCATCACCCAGCGGATCGCCTCGAGCACGTTCGATTTGCCGCAGCCGTTCGGGCCGACGATCCCGGTCAGCCCGTCCTCGACGCGCAGCTCGGCCGGTTCGACGAAGCTCTTGAAGCCGGAGAGTTTGAGCCTTTTTACCTTCACCTGTTCCGTCCGGCTCCTACCTGCCCGTCAATGCCCGCGCAGCAGCGGCTCGATCGTCGCCCAGGTGTTCACCTGCGCCATCTGGCCGTTGATGAAGAAGGTCGGAGTCCCGCGGACTCCGGCCGCGTCGGCTTCCTGCTTCATCGTCCCGATCCGGTCGAGCGCCGCCTGATCGGCGAGGCAGGTCCGCTGCCCGGCAGCCGTCAGGCCGTGGCGGGCGGCGATCGCGTCGAGGCCGAGCATGGCGACGATCCGCTGCATCGCCTGCAACGGCGCGAGGCCGCGCAATTCGGCGCGCTGGGCGTCGGTCAGCCCCTGCATCCGCCCCATCCAGCGCGGCTGGGTGCCGAGCAGCTCGTGGCTCATCAGGAAATATTCGCGCGGGCTCGTGCAGCGGGTGATGAAGGCGGCGGCGAGATCGTAGGCGTTGAGCACGTAATTGCGATATTCGACGCTGACCCGGCCGCTGCGGACATGGGTCTGGAACAGCCGCTCGCCCGCCTCATGGGCGAATTCGGCGCAATGCGGGCAGGTCAGCGACAGATATTCGACGACCTTGATCCGGGCGTTGGGGTTGCCGACGCGAAAGCCGCCCTCGGGCGTGCGCACGGCGGTTTCCATCCAGTTGCGGCCCTCCGGCCCGTTCGAGCGCCGTTCCCCGCCGCGCTGCTCGCTGGTGTTGCGCTGCGAAAGGGCGCCGGCGGCGGGCAGCACGACAAGCGCGGCTCCGGCCAGGGCGGCGATCAGGCTTCGCGCCTTCATCCTCAGCCTCCCACCGCCGCGCGGAGCAGCGGCTCGAGCTGGGCCCAGGTGCCCGCCTGCTGCTTCTCGCCGTTGATGATGAAGGTCGGGGTGCCCTCGACGCCGTCCTCGGCGGTCGCCCGGCGGGTGATCTCGCCGAGCTGCTGGAGGTTGTTGGCGTCGGCGAGGCAGGAGTTCATCCGCGCCTCGGGCAGGCCGCGCTGGCGGAAGAACTGGTCGAGCCCGCTGGCGCGGATCAGCACCGCCGCCTGCTGGGCCGGCGGCATGCTGTCCAGCTGCCGGGCCTGCTCGGGCGGCAGCGTCTGCAGCCGGCCGTACCAGGTCCGCTGCTCGGCATAGAGCTGCTCGGAGACCCGGAAGAAAGCCGAGGGGCCGAGGCAGCGCAGCAGCATGAACACGCCCGGATCGGTCGGGAAGATCATGTAGGGCCGATATTCCCAGCTGACCTGACCGGAACGGACGTAGCGGTCGCGCAGCTGGGCGCCGCCCTGCTCGGAGAATTCGGCGCAGTGCGGGCAGGTGATCGAGGCATATTCGAGCAGCTTCACCGGCGCGTTGGGGTTGCCCATCAGGAAGCCGCCGCGCTCGGTCAGGGTCACCGTCTCGGTCCAGTCGCCATTGTTGGGCGCGGCGATCTGCGGCAGCGGCGCGCTGGTGGCGCCGGTCGCCGAGGAGAGGTTGCTGCTGTTGCCGCCGCTGCCGCCGCAGCCGGCGAGCGCCAGCGCGAGCGCCGCGGCGCCGATCGAAAATAGCTGCTTGATCATCGCTCTCGGTCTCCACCTATCTTGCCGACGACCGGGATCGTCGTCACCACCGGCGCTCCTTCGCTGTCGACGAGCCCGCGCGCAAGCGATTCCAGGCAGGCGCGAAGCTCCGGATCGGCGACTTCGCGCAGGGATTCGCCCAGCTCGGCCGGGATCGGACGCAGCGAAGGCGGCGCCGGCCGCGGTCTGGCCCGCTCCGCCTGAACGATGCCTTGCCGGAACGCCACCCGGGCAACCGCCGGATAGCCGAAGAAGGCGTTGACCCGATCGACGATCGCCGGCGCGACATGCTGCATCATCGGCGCATGCGCGCCTTCGACGACCAGGGTGAGCACGCCGCTGCTCTTCTTGCCGACCGGGAAGCGGATCGATTCCGGCGAGGAGACGGCCGCGTAGCGCGGGCCGACGATCTCCTTCCAGCGGCTGACGATCGAGGATTGGACGAAGCCGAAGCGGCGGAAGGCGGCGCCGCCGGCCTGCGGCAACAGGTCCGAAACCGAACGCGCCCGCCGCGAGCGCAGCGGCGCCGGCGCCCGCTTTTTCCTGGTCTCGACCGATTTCGTCATCGCGAGAAGCATGGCATAGGCAGCCCATGCCCGCCAATGCCTCGCACGCGCTTTTATGTTGGTATGCTGTGGATAAGCGCCGGCTGCCGTGGCGCGCCGAAGCGCCGGCGCGGCCCGACCCCTATCGCGTCTGGCTCAGCGAAGTGATGCTGCAGCAGACCACGGTGGCGGCGGCGAAGCCCTATTATGAAGCCTTCACCCGGCGCTGGCCGACGGTCGAGGCGCTCGCCGCGGCGGCGGACGGGGAGGTGATGGCGGCCTGGGCCGGCCTCGGCTATTACGCCCGCGCCCGCAATCTCATCGCCTGCGCGCGCGCGGTCGCGGCCGATCATGGCGGCTGCTTCCCCGAGGACGAGGCGGCGCTGCGCAAGCTCCCCGGCGTCGGCGACTACACTGCCGCCGCGATCTCCGCGATTGCCTTCGGCAAACGCGCCGTCGCCGTCGACGCCAATGTCGAGCGGGTGGTGGCGCGCCTCCATGCCGTCTCCGACAAGAAGCAAATCCGCGCGCTCGCCGAGGCGATGACCCCGGACGAGGGCGCCGGCGATTTCGCCCAGGCGATGATGGATCTGGGCGCGACGATCTGCACGCCGCGCAATCCCGATTGCCCGCGCTGCCCGCTCAGGGCCTGGTGCCTGGCCTGGCGGGAGGGCGACCCGGCCCGCTATCCGTTCAAGGCGCCCAAAGCCGCGAAGCCGCGGCGCGAAGGCGTCGCTTACTGGCTCGAGCATCAAGGCGAGGTGCTGCTCGTCCGCCGCCCCGCGCGTGGCCTGCTCGGCGGCATGCTGGCGCTGCCCACCGATGCCCCGGCCGACGCCCAGTGGCGCGAAGCCGGAGCGGTCGATCATGTCTTCACCCATTTCGCGCTCACCATGCGGCTGCTCTGCGCCGAGGCGAAGCAGCGGCCGGAAGGGATAGACCGTTACGACGGCCTATGGTGGCCCGCCGACCGCCTGGCGGAGGCCGGCCTGCCGACCCTGTTCGCCAAGCTGGCGCGGCGCGGCGCCGAATGGCGCGAGGCGGCATGAGCGCGCCGGGCTTCACCGGGGCCGGGCTCGACCGCGCCGATCATCTCCGCCTCGACGCCGAGCGGATGGCCGACATGATGGCCAATGGCGATGCCCGCCTGCTCCGGCTCGCCGAGCTCGATCCGGTGCTGGACCAGGAGGGCCGGCTCGCCTGGGGCACGCTCGACGAGGCGGAGGGCGACTATCTGTTTCTCGGCCTCGACCAGGGCGCGCCCCTGTTCGCGCCGCTGGTGCGGACCGAGGCGATCGGCGGCCGCGCGTGGAGCGTGTTCCGGCTGCTCGCTTTGATGAGCCCGAAGGACGCCGCGATCTGGGGAGCGGCGCGATCCCTGAACGAATGGCACAATCGCCATCGTTTCTGCGGCATCTGCGGCAGCGCGACGGCGAGCTACCGCGCCGGCTGGGGGCGCAAATGCCCCGCATGCGGCGCCGAGCATTTCCCGCGGGTCGATCCGGTCGTGATCATGCTCGCCGAGCATGACGGTCGGGTCCTGCTCGCCCGCCAGCCGCAATATCCGCCGGGCCGCTATTCGGCGCTGGCCGGCTTCGTCGAGCCCGGCGAATCGATCGAGGAAGCGGTCGCCCGCGAGCTGATGGAGGAAGCGGGCGTCGCCGCGGAGGACGTCTGCTACGTCGCCAGCCAGCCCTGGCCCTTTCCCGGCTCGCTGATGATCGCCTGCACCGCGCGCGCCCAATCCGGCGAGGTCCGGCTCGACACGGCCGAGCTCGAGGATGCGATCTGGGCGAGCCGGGCCGAGGTCGATGCGGCGCTGGCCGGCGATCCGGCCGCTCCGTTCCAGGCGCCGCCGCCTTTTGCCATTGCCAACACGCTGCTGACGCGCTGGAGTGCGGGCGGCTGACGAGGGAGAATGAGATGCGCGCTTTGCCTGCCCTGGGAGTGATGCTGCTGGCCGCGGGCTGCGCGAGCCAGCCGATGAACCAGCGCGCGACCCTCTCGGTGTCGATGACCGGCATCCAGGAGGTGCCCGGCCCCGGCGATGCCGACGGCAACGGCACGGTCGAGATCCGCGCCGATCCCGCCAGCGGCGAGATCTGCTGGAACCTCTACGCCCGGGCGATCGGGCCGGCGACCGCCGCCCACATCCATCGCGGCGGGGCGGGAACGGCGGGGCCGGTGGTGCTGGCGCTGACCACGCCCGATGCAGCCGGCCGAAGCCAGGGCTGCGCGACGGTCGCTTTGCCGCTCGCCCGCGAGATCGCCTACCAGGCCCACGAATTCTACGTGAACGTGCACGACGCCGCTCACCCCAATGGGGCGATCCGCGGCCAGCTGCGCGGCGGCCCTAGGCCGCGCGAGGGCGGGGTGCGGATTTCGCCGCTTTAGCTTTCTTCGGCTTCTTCGCGGCCCCGGGCTTTTTCGCCTGCGGCTCGGGCTGGGGATCCTCGCTTTTGCGCTCGGCTTTGGCGAGCCCTTCCTCGAGGCCCTCGAGGAAGCTGCGCAGGCCGTTGATCGCGGCGGTGCGGAACGCCTCGGCGATGCGGTCGCCGTCGATCTCGATCCGGCGTTCGTAGCGGCGCTCGCCGCGCTCGCGCCGGCCGGCGGCCTTGGCGGAGGCGGCGCCGATCGCCGCGGCGGCGATCTCGCGCACGATCGGGCCGGCATTGGCCTTGATCGTCTGCTTGACCTTCTTGCGCACCTGCCGCGGCACTTTCACCCCGGCGATCTTCTTGGGAATCCTGACGGTTCTCGGCATGGTCTGTCTCCTCGTGTATTAATCTAATAATACACCGCGGGACATTCAAGTGGCCTCATTCGGCGACGATCTCGCCGTTCATGCCGAGCAGCCGGTGGACCAGATTGGAGCTGTGCGCGCCATAGCGGCCCGGCGCGGCGACGAGGGCGACGGTGCGCCGCTCGCCCGGCGCGAGCCTGAGGCCGCCGCGGCGGACGACGTCGCCGTCGCGCGGCCTGAGCCGGGCGCTGCGGAAGAAAGCGGGCGCGCTGAACGCCATCGTCGCCCGGCTCTGGTTGACGAAATGGAGCCGCACCGGCCGGCCCGCGGGCAGGCGGATCAGCTTCGGCTCATAGGCCCAGGGCCGAAGCAACACGTCATATTCCTGGGCGATGCGCCATTCGGGCTCGGGCTGCGCGGCGAGCGGCGCGGCGAGCAGCAGGAAGAAGAGGAGGAGCAAGCGCATCGCGGTCCCAATCCCCGAACGCCTAGCACGTTCCGTTCAGAAACGCAGCGGCTTGACGCGTTTGACTCCGGGAATCTCTTCGAGTCGAGTCACCACTTCGGGGCCGATATGGCCGTCGATCGAGACCAGCGCCACCGCCTCGCCGCCCGCCTCGCGCCGGCCGAGGTGGAAGGTGGCGATGTTGACGCCCTGCTCGCCGAGCAGGGTGCCGAGCCGGCCGATGAAGCCCGGCGCGTCCTCGTTGACGATGTAGATCATTTCGCCGTGAAGCTCGGCCTCGATGGCGATTCCGAACATGTCGACGAGCCGGGCCGCGGCATTGCCGAACAGGGTGCCGGCAACCGCGCGCGGGCCGTCGGGCGTGTCGACGGTGACCCGGACGAGGGTGTGGTAATCGCCCTCGCGGTCGTGGCGGATCTCGCGCAGGTCGAGGCCGCGCTCCTTGGCCAGGAACGGGGCGTTGACCATGTTCACCGTGTCCGAATGGACCCGCATCAGCCCGGCCAGCACCGCCCCGGTGATCGGCTTCTGATTCAATTGCGCGGCGGCGCCCTCGACCTCGACCGCGACGCCGGTGATCCGCCGGCCCTCGACCTGGCCGACGAGGCTGCCGAGCTGCTCGGCCAGCGCCATATAGGGCCGGAGCCGCGGCGCTTCCTCGGCCGAGAGCGAAGGCATGTTGAGCGCGTTGGTGACTCCGCCGCGGACGAGGAAGTCGGCCATCTGCTCGGCGATCTGGATCGCGACCTTGGCCTGCGCCTCGGTGGTCGAGGCGCCGAGATGGGGCGTCGCGACCAGGCCGGGCGCGCCGAACAGAGGATTGTCCCTGGCCGGCTCCTCGACGAACACGTCCAGCGCCGCCCCCGCGACATGGCCGCTGTCGAGCGCCGCCTTGAGCGCGGCCTCGTCGATCAGGCCGCCGCGCGCGCAATTGACGATCCTGACGCCCTTTTTGGTCTTCGCCAGATTCTCGGCGGAAAGGATGTTGCGGGTCTGGTCGGTCAGCGGCGTGTGCAGGGTGATGAAGTCGGCGCGCGCGAGCAGCTGGTCGAGCTCCACCTTCTCGACCCCGAGCTCGAGCGCGCGCTCGGGAGTCAGGAAGGGATCGTAGGCGACCACCTTCATCCTGAGGCCGAGCGCGCGGTCGGCGACGATCGAGCCGATATTGCCGCAGCCGATCAGGCCGAGCGTCTTCGAGGTCAGCTCGACCCCCATGAAGCGGTTCTTCTCCCATTTGCCGGCCTGGGTGGAGCTGTCGGCGGCGGGCAGCTCGCGGGCGAGCGCGAACATCAGGGCGACGGCATGCTCGGCGGTGGTGATCGAATTGCCGAACGGCGTGTTCATCACCACCACGCCGCGCGCGGTCGCCGCCGGGATGTCGACATTGTCGACGCCGATGCCGGCGCGGCCGATCACCTTGAGCTTCGGCGCCGCGTCGAGCAGCTCGGCATCGACCCTGGTCGCCGAGCGGATGGCGAGGCCGTCATAATCGCCGATCACCGCCTTCAGCTCGTCCTTCGGCAGATCGGGCTTCTCGTCGACCTCGATTCCGGCGGCGCGGAAGATCTCGGCAGCCTTCGGGTCCATCGGATCGGAGATCAGCACTTTGGGCATCTAGGCCTCCATCGCCTGGTGGAAGGCCCAGTCGAGCCAGGGGCCGAGCGCCTCGATATCTTCGGTCTCGACGGTGGCGCCGCACCAGATGCGCAAGCCCGGCGGCGCATCGCGATAGCCGGCGACATCGTAGGCCGCGTCCTCGAGCTCGAGCAGCGACTCGATCTCCTTGGCGAGCGCCCGTTGCGCTTCGGAGTCGAGATCGAGACCGGCGAACTTCAGGCAGACGCTGGTATTGCTTCGCGTGGCCGGATCGGCGGCGAGATGCTCGATCCACGGCGTCCGCTCGACCCAGGCCGAAAGCGCCGCGGCATTGGCGTCGGCGCGCTCGATCAGCGCGTAGAGCCCGCCCTGGAGGTCGGCCCATTCGAGCGCCCAGATATAGTCCTCGACCGCGAGCATCGACGGCGTGTTGATCGTCTCGCCCCGGAAGATCCCCTCGATCAGCGCGTCCGCTTTGGTCAGCCGGAAGATCTTGGGGAGCGGCCAGCCCGGCTGGTGGCTCTCCAGCCGCTCGACCGCGCGGGGGCCGAGGATCAGCATGCCGTGGCCGCCCTCGCCGCCGAGCACCTTCTGCCAGGAGTAGGTGGCAACGTCGATCCGGTCCCAGGGGAGATCGACCGCGAACGCGGCCGAGGTCGCGTCGCAAATGGCGAGGCCGCCGCGATCGGCGGCGATCCACTCCCCGTCGGGGACACGCACGCCGGACGTGGTGCCGTTCCAGGTGAAGACGATGTCGCTGCCGGGATCGACCGCGGCGAGGTCCGGCAGGGCGCCGTAATCGGCGCGCAGCACGGTCGGGTCCAGCTTCAGCTGCCTGACGACGTCGGTCACCCAGCCTTCGCCGAAGCTCTCCCAGGCGAGGAGGGTGACCGGCCGCGGCCCGAGCAGGCCCCAGAGCGCCATCTCCACCGCGCCGGTGTCGGAGGCGGGGACGATGCCGATGCGGTGGCTCGCGGGCAGCCGCAGCACGTGCCGGGTCAATTCGATCGCATGGCCGAGCCGCGCCTTGCCGAGCTTCGAGCGGTGCGAGCGGCCGAGCGATCCCGTCGCCAGCTTTTCGGGGGCCCAGCCCGGCGGCTTCGCGCAGGGGCCGGAAGAGAAAAAGGGACGTGCCGGGCGCACATCCGGCTTGTTTGCCGTCACAACGACTCTCCTTCCAGAGAGCACGCGCCGCGTTGGGACGGCGTGGCCCGCCGACGGGCTTAGAGGGAAACGCGGTCGGGTCAACCTCTCCTTGAAAGGCGGAGGGGTTGAAGGCAGTGTCTGCCGATGCGGCAGTGGGCGGCAGTTCTGGCGATGCTGGCGCTGGCCGGCTGCATCCCGCGCGGCGAGGAGCGGCGCGAGCCGGTGCGGGCGCGCACGCCTGAGCGGGCCGAGCGCAACGCGCCCGAGACGCTGCAATGCCATATCGACCTCGCCCGCGAGCGGATCGGCTTTCGCGCCCTGCCCGACCAGCGCTTCGCCGGCGGCTGCTCGGCGCTCGGCGCGGTGCAGCTGCTCGAGATCGGCACCCCGGTCACCAATTTGCGGGCGATGACCTGCCCGCTCGCGCGCCAGTTCGCGCGCTGGGCCCGCGAGGCGGTGCAGACCGCCGCCGACCAGTGGCTCGACACCAATGTGGTGCGGATCGAGACGTTCGGCACCTATGGCTGCCGCACCGTCAACAGCCAGGCCGGCGCCCGCCTTTCCGAGCACGCTTTCGCCAACGCCGTCGACGTCTCCGGATTCCAGCTCGGCGACGGACGCCGCGTCACCGTCGAGCATGACTGGAACGGCGGCGACGAGCGGGTCCGCCGCTTCCTTCGCCAGGTTTTCCAGGCCGGCTGCCGCCGCTTCAACATCGGCCTGTCGCCGGACAATGACGCCTATCACTACAACCACATGCATTTCGACATGGGGAGGGGCCCTTATTGCCGGTGACGGTCCTTCGATACGGGCCTTCGCCAGGCTCAGTCCCTACTCAGGATGAGCGGATCGGGTTCATATCTTCCGCTCATCCTGAGGAGCCGGTGAGCTTGTCGAACCATGACCAGACCGGATTGCCTCCCAGGCAATCCTGAACCATGCGGGGCATGGTTCACCTGGTCATTCTCGAAGGACCTTCGCTGGGGTGACGTCGCCGACTTTGCCCTGCTAAGGGTCCAAGCCATGACCGATCCCAAACCCCCCAAGCGCGTGTTCCAGCCCGCCCGCGAAGAGGCGGAGACCGCCGCCCAGACGACGCTCAGCCCGCAGACCGTCGACCCCGCCTACCGGCTCGCCTTCCAGGACATGGACTTCCTGCTGCGCGAGGATTTGCGGCCGGTCCGCTTCCAGCTCGAATTGCTCAAGCCCGAATTGCTGCTCGACCAGGCGAAGATCGCCTCGACCTTCGTCTTCTACGGCTCGGCCCGAATCCCCGAGCCCGGCAAGGCCGACGCGCTGATCGCCGCCGCCGCGACCGACGGCCAGCGCCGGATCGCCGAGCGGCTCAAGGTCAATTCCAAATATTACGACGTCTCGCGCCAGCTCGCCCGGCTCGCCAGCCGGGTCGAGCCCGACGACGAGGGGCGGCGCCATTTCGTCGTTTGCTCGGGCGGCGGGCCTTCGGTGATGGAAGCGGCCAATCGCGGCGCCCAGGACGAGGGCAAGGAATCGATCGGCCTCAACATCGTGCTCCCGCACGAGCAATTGCCCAATCCCTACATCACCCCGTCGCTGAGCTTCCAGTTCCACTATTTCGCTTTGCGCAAGATGCACTTCCTGCTCCGCGCGCGGGCGGTGGCGGTGTTCCCCGGCGGGTTCGGCACGTTCGACGAGGCGTTCGAATTGCTCACCCTGATCCAGACCGGCAAGGTCAAGCCGATGCCGATCCTGTTCTTCGGCCGCGAATTCTGGGAGCGGGTGATCGATTTCGAGGCGCTCGCCGAGGAAGGCGTGATCTCCCCCGACGACCTCAAATTGTTCACCTATTGCGAAACCGCCGAAGAGGCCTGGGAGTGCGTCTGCCGGCACTATGCCGACACCGGCGGCGACCCGCTCTGCGAAAAATAGGGACAGTCCCTATTTTCGAAAAATAGGGACTGTCCCTATTTTAGATCAGTGACCTGCCGGCGCGGCCGCATTTGCGGCCGGCGCCGCTTCATTGGCCTCGGCCGCATTGTCCCCGGCCGGGGCCGCGGCTTCGGCCGGCGGCGGCGGGATCTGCAAGCTGCCGCCATGCTGGTTGAGGAACAGCAGGATGTCGGCGCGCTCCTGCGGGTCGCTCAATCCCGCGAAGGTCATCTTGGTCCCCGGCGCGAAGGTGCGCGGGCTGTGCAGCCAGGCGCTGAGCGTGTCCCAGTCCCAGGTGCCGCCATGGTTCCGCAGCGGGTCCGAATAGGAATAATCGGCGCGGTGGGCGACGCGGTTGCCGGCGGTGCCCCAAAGGTTGGGGCCGAGGCCGTTGGCGCCGCCATTGTCGGCATTGTGGCAGGCCTGGCACTTGCGGAACACGGCGGCGCCGCGGGTCGCGTCGGCGCTCTGCAGATAATGGGCGATCGGCTGCTCGGCGGGGGCGCCGCTTGCGCTCTCTTCCTGGACGCCGGCGATCGGATAACCCATCGGATCGGGCCGCTCGGCCTTGTAGAGCTCATGGACGACGAGGGTCGATCCGAGCAGGACGATGCCGGCACCCAGGACCCAACCCGCAATCGTGTTGAAGCGACCGTCCATGCCGATGAGACCTTTCGTGGGAGGCGTTGCTGGCGGCCTCCTTTATGCGGGCCGCGCGCTGTCGGCAAGCCATGGAGTCGGGCGCGGCCGGGGGGCGGATTTACCCCCGTTATCCTCGTTATCCACAGGTGAAATGCTCTTGGATCGGGGCGGATTTCGTGACAGCAAAGGGCCGTGGCCGAGACCGTCTTCCGGCAACGGGGGATAGCCTTCCCAGCCACAGCCCGAGCCGAGCGGCTTCGCGTCTCACCAGGTGCGAAGCGGCGGAGCGAAGGGCAGGGCGGCTGACGAAGCCGCCGCCAGGCGGACGATGGCGGGCTTGCCCTTCAGCGGAAGCGAAAGCGGCAGGCTTCGTGAAGCGCCCATCGGTTTCCCAATTGCCTTCGGGCAGGCGGGAGACCGTCAGCGGGGGAGAGGACCTTCGGGTTCAGCACCCCGCCGGCAGAAAGCGGGACCTCGGTCAGCGCGCTGCCACCGGTGGAACCCCGGGCTTCGGCTTGAGGATCCTCCGGGCAGGACCGGGCTTCGGCCCGGGGGCTGCGAAACCGGCGGACCCTGGGCTTCGGCTCATGGCCCGCCAGGCAGAACCGAGGCTTCGGCCGAGGATCCTGCCGGACGCGGAACCGGGGCTTCGGCTCTCGGCGCCGCGAAGGCGGGAAGCGGGACGCAAGTTCCAAATCTGCCGAGCGGCGAACCGCCAGGGCTTCGGCCCTGTCGGGGAGCCCGCGGGGAACCCTGAAGGAGCTTCGGCTTTGGATGGACCCCGGAGGAAGCGGCGCCCGAGCCCCCGGTTCAGGCGCCGCCGACTCGAAACCGCCCAGCGCGGGACGCCTCGCCTCCCAGGCTAGGTTCCAGGCAATGGGACAGTGGGGGCCGGCGGCGACGCCGGCCCCCATTAACTTTGGGATCGTTCGGTTCGTCTGGGTTTCGGGGGCAATCGTCGCGCTGCCGCCCCGTTTTCACGGCACCGCGCTTGATCCGCCCCGCATTGCGGCGCGAAGAGTCGCGCGGGCGTGGGGAGGCGCCTTGTATGTTCGCAAGCAAGCAGCCGGCCGCCGGCGCCAAGACCAGATCGGGCGCGCCGCGCCTCTCCTTCATCGGCACCGAAGTCACCGTCAGCGGCGACCTCGCCAGCGACGCCCAGTTCCAGATCGACGGCCGAATCGACGGCAACGTCCGCTGCGTCTCGCTGAGCCAGGGCCCGGAAGGGACCATCGCCGGCAACATCTTCGCCGAGGAGGTGCGCCTCGCCGGCACCGTCGAGGGCATGGTCGCGGCCGGCACGGTCGTGATCGAGGCGACGGCCCGGATCCTCGGCGACGTCGCCTACGACACGATCAGCATCGAGGCGGGGGCGACGATCGAGGGGCGGCTCGGCCGCCGCGCCGCCCTCGGCCTCGGCAGCGAGGCCGAGCCGGCGCTGATCGCCACGCCGGTGTCCTTCTCGCCGGCGCGGGCGGGCGACGCCGAAGCGCGCGGCGTCTACGCCGTGCCCGACGCGGCCCAGTGACGGGCACCAGGGCCTAGATGAGCCGGCACGTCGCGGAGATCGCCTGGCGCTCCGACGGCGACTTCCCGAGCGGGCGCTACAGCCGCCGCCACGAGCTCCGCTTCGACGGCGGCGCGGTCGTCGCCGGCTCCGCCTCGCCCGAGGTCGTGCCGCCGCCGCTGTCCGATCCCGCCGGCGTCGATCCCGAGGAGCTGCTGGTCGCCGCGGTCGCGTCCTGCCACATGCTGTGGTTCCTCGACCTCGCCCGCCGCGCCGGGCTCGAAATCGCCTCCTATTCGGACCGGGCCGAGGGCGAGATGGGCCGGATCGGCCCGGGGCGGATGGCGATCGTCAAGGTGACGCTGCGGCCCGATATCGCCTTCGCCGGCGGCGCTCCGGAGCCGGCCGCGCTCGACGCGCTGCATCATGAGGCACACGAACGCTGCTTCATCGCCAATTCGCTCAACAGCGAGATTGTGATCGAGCCGCGGCACCGATAGTCTCGCCCAAAAGGGGGGCGGGCATGGCAGCCAAGACCGATCACGCGCTCGAGCGGCTGGTCTTCTTTTCCGACGCGGTGTTCGCGATCGCGATCACCCTGCTCATCATCGAAATCCATCCGCCGCACCTGCCCAAAGGGTCGAGCGACGGCGCGCATCTCCAGGCGCTCGCCGATCTGATCCCGAACTTCGTCGGCTATTTCGTCAGCTTCATGGTGGTCGGCCTGTTCTGGATGGGCCATCACCGCGCCTTCACGCTCGCCGCCCGCTATTCGCCGCGCATCCTCGGCTGGAACATGGCGTTGCTCGGGGTGATCGCCTTCATGCCGTTCGTCACCGCCTATGTCAGCGCCAACATCACCCAGCGCGTGCCGACGATCGCTTATTGCGTCGCGATGCTGATCGCCGCCCTGCTGAACTTCCAGACCAACCGGACGGCGACCAGCCCGCCGATGGTCGATCCCGCGGCCGACGCCCGCGACATACGCTACGTCCGCCAGCGCGGCCTCGCCGTGATCCTCGGCTCGGCGACCGCGGTCGCGATCGCGTTCGTCGTTCCGCGCTACGGCCAGATCGGCCTGGTTTCGATCCCGCTTTGGCGGCTCGTCCTGGTCCGGCTATCCAAATAGGGCCCGGCGCCGGGCCAGGCTCTCGGCCGGCCACAGCGCCTTGCTGTCATAATAAGCCTCGGCCGCCGGCACGCCCTCGGGCAGCCGCACCCAGGGCAGCTTCGAGCGGGTGTAGATGTGGATGTCGGGGGGCAGCGCCGCCGGCGCGTCGAGCGTGCCGACGCGGACGAAGCGCAATATATCCTGGGCGCCGCCGTAATTGCTCCACAGCGCGACCCGGCAATCGGGGCAGCGCCAGATCTGCTGGCCGCGGCCGCTTTCCGAGGGCGTCATCACCGGCTCGGCGGCGCCGGCGATGGTCTCGACCCGGTCCGCCTCGATCAGGGCATTGATGACGAACGCGCTGCCGGTCTCGGTCTGGCAGCTGGTGCAGTGGCAGCAATGGACGAACATCGGCGCCGCACCGAGCCGGTAGCGCACGCCGCCGCAGGCGCAGCCGCCCTCGAGTCCATCCGTCATGGCGCACCTCCGTTCCGTCATTCCAGCGAAAGCTGGAATCTCCCTGCCTTCGTTGCGGATGAAAAGAAAAGCGGGATTCCAGCTTTCGCCGGAATGAGGCCGGTGCGCCGGGACGCCGGAATCAAAAAGGCCCGGGGCGCGCCGCCGGGCCGTTCGATCCGCTCCAAAAGCAAAATGGGAGCTGGTGTCGCCACCAGCCCCCACTTGTCCCAGGTCCGACCGCGTCACCGGTGAGGGTGGGCGTCTTTCCAGGGCGGTTCGGGCTTGTCCCGTCGAAGCAAGCTTCGACGGGGGCCCTTTCGGGTTCCGGCCGAGGTCTTGCGACCTCGGTCGGTTCCCAACGGGCACCTGTCAGGCGAACCTGCCGGTTACCCGTTTCGCGAAACCTTCGCCCGAAGGCTCCGGCTTCGCTGGACCTTCGAAGAAATTGGGATCGGCCGAAGCCTCACACTTCTCCTTCGAAGACCCATCCACTGCTTCGGTGGCTTGCGTCCCGAAGGACACCGCCCGCTTCCGCGGTGGCCGCGGATCGAAACTTTCTTCCGTCGCCGGAAGTCCGTCCCTCACCGCGAAACCCGACCATGCCGGGCGAATCCGATTCGCGCAAAGGCAAATCGCGCGATTCTGCCTGTGGATAACGGGGATATCGGGGGTAAGTCGGCGCCGGAATTCGAGATTGCCGGTTTGGCAGGGCAACGGCCGGTCCGGGACAGGCCGCAACGACCCGGTCTTCGCGCATTCTGGCGGCGAAGACCGGGCCGCGCCACGGGGAGCCACCCCCGAGGCCCCCTTCGGTCATTCAGCTGCGGCCGCGCCTCGATTTCGCCGGCCGCGATGGCCCTGTGGTCCGGTCGCAGCCTAGGCGCCGCGCCGCCGCGGGCCCGTGACGGCCGTCACGCCCCGGCGGCGTTGGAGTGGCTATTCAGCGCCGAAGCGATGCCTGGCCGCCCTTGACGGGCCGGGCCTCGCATCTAGACTCCCAGGTCTTGCGAAGAAGGGGGCGCCGATGCCGCAACAATTCGCAATAGGCGGAAATCCGCAGGCCAAATCGATCATCCTGTTCTCCGATGGAACGGGCAACAGCAGCGCGAAGCTGTTCAAGACCAACGTCTGGCGCCTTTACGAGGCAGTCGACCTCGGCCCGCTTCCGCCGGGCGACGAGCGCCGCATTCAGATCGCTTATTATGACAATGGGGTGGGGACCTCCACATTCCGGCCGCTTGCGGTTCTCGGCGGCGTGTTTGGCTGGGGGCTGAAGCGCAACATCCTCCACATCTATCGCTACGTCTGCCGCAACTATCAGCCCGGGCAACAACAGGGCCCCGGGGATCACAGCGACGAAACCGGCGACTATATCTACGGCTTCGGCTTCAGCCGCGGCGCCTTCACCATGCGGCTGGTGATCTCGCTGCTCGCCACCGAAGGAGTCGTGACCTACACGGACGAGCGCGATCTCGCGCGCAAGTCGGCCGACGCCTATCGCGCCTTCTGCCACCGCGCCAATCCCCGCTTCTTCCCGTTCCTGGCGATTGCCGCGCGCGTCGTCCGCCAGCTGCTGATCACCGGCTGGCGCAAATTATGGCACCAGGACATTTACGACCGGACGAAGAATTATCGGCCGATCCTCAAGTTCGTCGGGGTCTGGGACACGGTCGCGGCCTATGGCGGCCCTTTTTCCGAGCTGACCCGGGCGATCGACAATTGGATCTGGCCGCTCAGCATGCCCAATTACAAATTGACCCGGCAGGTGCGGCGGGCCCGGCACGCGCTCGCCATCGATGACGAGCGCGATGCCTTCCATCCTTTGCTCTGGGACGAAGTGTTCGAGCAGTCGCTGATCGGCGAGGACAAGCACAAGCCCGCGGCGGACCCGACCAAGATCACCGCGGAGCGCCTGAAGCAGGTCTGGTTCAGCGGCATGCATTCGGATGTCGGCGGCGGCTATCCCGACGAGAGCCTGAGCTACATTTCTCTGGTCTGGATGATCCGGGAGGCGAGAGCGTGCGGCCTGCGCACCCTTCCCGAGCTGGTCGATCGCATCGAAAAGATGTCGAACAGCTTCGGCCCGATCCACAATTCGCGGGCCGGGCTCGCCGCTTATTACCGCTACCAGCCGCGCAAGATCGCATCCTATCTCGAGCCGGTCGATGCCTCGACGCTGGCCATCCGGGACCCCGCCGTCGCCGGCGGCCTGATGCTCGGCGTCCGCATCCACGAAAGCGTCGTCGCCCGAATCGCCTCGGGGACCGACAGCTATGCGCCGGTCAACCTCCCCCGGGCGTTCGAAGTCGAGCCGATGATCCGGCTCAACGATGCGCCGATGGGCTTGGTCGAGCCCCGGACCCGGCGCCGGATCGGTGCGTCCCAGGCAGGCGGCCCGCAGCCGACGAAGCCGCAGCTCAAGCGCGCGGCCGCACGCTACGAGCGCCAGGAGGTGATCTGGAACTGGGTGTGGCTGCGCCGCGTGATCTATTACGTCACGCTGGCGACCACCTTCGCCCTCGCGCTGATGCCGTTCTGGGTCGCAAGCGCGCCGACCGCGCCCTTCTTCACCGACAGCCGTTCCTGGATCGGCAGCGTCATCAACAGCTTCGGCGCGGTGCTGCCCGACTTCACCGGGCGCTGGCTCGACACCTATTCGCGCTACCCGTTCTACTTCCTGGTCTTCGTCGCCGTCGTCGTCGCCCTGCTCGCTCTGGGCACGCTCGTCGAGCGCGTCCTGCGCGACCGCATTCGCCGGCTGTGGTGGATCGCGATCGATTCGGCGACGAAGCCGCTCAGTCCGCCGGCCCGCACCGGCTGGCGGCGGCTGGCGGCGGCGATCGGCGCGGGCTTGCGCCGCCTTCGCGACAATATCGTCTACCAAGGGGTGTGGCGGGCTTTGAAATGGCATCTCGTGCCCAACATCCTCGGCTCGCTGATGCTGCTCCTGCTGATCTTCGGCGGCCTCGCGACCTACACCCAGGCCCGGCTGACCGCGCTCGAGCGAGGCAACGAATTGTGCCGGCCGGTGCCGCCCGCGCAGCTGCAGCGGCTGGTCAAGGCGAGGATCGACTTCGCGACCCGCAATTTGTGCAACGCCACGGCGGTGACGGTCGAGCGCGGCACCCGCTACGCAATCAGCTTCACCGTGACGGAGCGCTGGGTCGATGGCGCGCCGACGCGGACACGCCCTCCCACCACGCCGCTCGGCCAGTCCGCCCGCAGCCTGGCCACGATCGCCGCGATTCCGTTGCGGCGGGTAATGACCGCGGCCTATTTGCGGCCGCTGATCGAAATCCGTCCGCCCCGCGAGGACCAGGGCGTTTTCCCCAACGTCTACATCTTCGCGCCCGATCTCACCGAGAATCCGAACGAGCGCAACGTCTATCGCGCCGAGTTCGAGGCCGCGCGCAGCGGCGAGCTGTTCCTGTTCGCCAACGATGCGATCATGCCGTTCGAGATCGGCGAATATGGCCGCGACTATTTCTATGCCCGCTCGGCGCCTGCGGACACGCCGGGCGGCCGCATCGCGGGCGGCAATTACGGGCGCGCCTGCGTGATGATCGAGCAGCTCGAGATGACCGATGAGGAGCGGCTCGAGGCGGACAAGGTCCCGGCCTGCCCGCCGCCGCTGCCGGTGCCGAAACGGCGTCCCCGCGGGCGCTGAGCCAATCCGCGGCGCCGATTTCCTGCCTGCTCTGTTCGCCTTTCCGTCCGACCCGGGGCATCGCCGTCCCTTGCCCAATCGCCCCCGTGCCACCACATCGTCGCTGCCGCGTTGACGCCCGGCACGGCCCCGGCTAACAACAGAACAAATCTGGAACGACAGCCTCGATGCTCACCCATCTTTCCGTCCGCGGCGCGCGCGAGCACAATCTCAAGGATATCGACATCGATATCCCGCGCGAGACGCTGACCGTGATCACCGGCCTGTCGGGCTCGGGCAAATCCTCGCTCGCCTTCGACACCATCTATGCCGAGGGGCAGCGCCGCTACGTCGAATCGCTCTCGGCTTATGCCCGCCAGTTCCTCGAGATGATGCAGAAGCCCGACGTCGATCATATCGAGGGCCTCTCCCCGGCAATCTCGATCGAGCAGAAGACGACGTCCAGGAACCCGCGCTCGACCGTCGCCACGGTCACCGAGATCTACGATTATATGCGGCTCCTCTGGGCCCGGGTCGGGATCCCCTATTCCCCCGCCACCGGCCTGCCGATCGCCGCCCAGACCGTCTCGCAGATGGTCGACCGGACGATGGCGCTGCCCGAGGGCACCCGGCTCTATCTGCTCGCCCCGGTCGTCCGCGGCCGCAAGGGCGAGTATCGCAAGGAGCTCGCCGAATGGCAGAAAGCGGGCTTCACCCGGGTCCGCATCGACGGCGCCTTCCACGAGATCGAGGACGCCCCCGCGCTCGAGAAGAATTTCAAGCACGACATTGAGGTGGTGGTCGATCGGCTGGTGGTGAAGCCCGGGATAGAGGCGCGGCTTGCGGATTCGCTGGAGACCGCGCTCAAGCTGGCGGACGGCCTCGTCTATCTCGACCCCGCCGACGCGAAAGCCGGCACCGGAAACGCCGTTCGCCCTGAGCCTGTCGAAGGGCTTTCCTTGTCTTCGGTCGAGGAGGAGGAAGGGAGGGCTTCGACAGGCTCAGCCCGAACGGGTGTGGCGAAGGCCTTGGAAGAGGCGCACGAGCGCGAGGTGCTCGCCACCCATGCCCCCGAGGGCCGGATCATTTTCAGCGAGAAGTTCGCCTGCCCGGTCTCGGGCTTCACCATCGCCGAGATCGAGCCCAGGCTGTTCAGCTTCAATGCGCCGCAGGGCGCCTGCCCGGGCTGCGACGGGCTCGGCGAGAAGCAATTGTTCGATGCCGAGCTGATCGTCCCCAACGAAGCGCTGAGCATCAAGAAGGGCGCGGTCGTCCCCTGGGCGCGCTCCAACCCGCCCAGCCCTTATTACATGCAGGTGCTCGGCTCCCTCGCCCGCGAGTTCGGCTTCGAGCTCGAGACGCCGTGGCAGGACCTGCCGGAAGAGATCCGCGACATCATCCTCAACGGCACCAGGGGCCGCCCGGTCACCTTGCGCTTCATCGACGGCCGCAAGTCCTACGAGGTGAAGAAGCCCTTCGACGGCGTCATCGGCAACCTCAATCGCCGCATGCTGCAGACCGAGAGCGCCTGGATGCGCGAGGAACTGAGCAAATATCAGAGCGCCGCGCCCTGCGAGGTGTGCGGCGGCGCCCGCCTCCGCCCCGAGCCGCTCGCGGTCAAGATCGCCGGCGAGCATATCAGCCAGGCGACCGCGCGCAGCGTCCGTCACGCCCTCGCCTGGTTCTCGAGCCTGTCGGAGAAGCTGACCCCCACCCAGAACGAGATCGCCCGCGCGATCCTCAAGGAGATCAACGAGCGGCTCGGCTTCCTCAACAATGTCGGCCTCGACTATCTCGACCTCAACCGCACCTCGGGCACGCTGTCGGGCGGCGAATCGCAGCGGATCCGCCTCGCCAGCCAGATCGGCAGCGGCCTGTCGGGCGTGCTCTACGTGCTCGACGAGCCCTCGATCGGCCTCCACCAGCGCGACAACGAGCGCCTGCTCGTCACCCTCAACCGCCTCCGCGATCTCGGCAACACCGTCCTCGTCGTCGAGCATGACGAAGACGCGATCCGCCACGCCGACTACATCATCGACATGGGCCCCGGCGCCGGCGAGCATGGCGGCCATATCGTCTGCCACGGCAAGCTCGACGAAGTTCTCGCCTGCACCGAGAGCATGACCGCCGACTATCTCACCGGCCGCCGCGCCGTTCCGATCCCGGCGACGCGCCGCAAGGGCACGGGCCGCAAGCTCACCCTCCACGGCGCCACCGCCAACAACCTCAAGTCCGTCACCGCCTCGATCCCGCTCGGCACCTTCTGCTGCATCACCGGCGTCTCCGGCTCGGGCAAGTCGAGTTTCACCGTCGACACGCTCTACGCCGCCGCCGCGCGGACGCTGAACGGCGCCCGCATGACCGCGGGCCGCCACGACCGGCTCACCGGCCTCGAATATCTCGACAAGGTGATCGACATCGATCAGTCGCCGATCGGCCGCACCCCGCGCTCCAACCCGGCGACCTATACCGGCGCCTTCACCCAGATCCGCGACTGGTTCGCCGGCCTCCCCGAGAGCCAGGCGCGCGGCTACAAGCCCGGCCGCTTCTCGTTCAACGTCAAGGGCGGCCGCTGCGAGGCCTGCGCCGGCGACGGCCTGATCAAGATCGAGATGCACTTCCTCCCCGACGTCTACGTCACCTGCGACGTCTGCCATGGCGCCCGCTACAACCGCGAGACGCTGGAGGTGAAGTTCAAGGGCCGCAGCATCGCCGACGTTCTCGACATGACGGTGGAGGAGGCCGCGGAACTCTTCAAAGCGGTGCCGCCGATCCGCGACAAGATGCGCATGCTCGAGGAGGTCGGCCTCGGCTACATCAAGGTCGGCCAGCAGGCGACGACGCTGAGCGGCGGCGAGGCGCAGCGGGTGAAACTGGCCAAGGAGCTGAGCCGGCGCGCGACCGGGCAGACGCTGTACATATTGGACGAGCCGACCACGGGGCTGCATTTCGAGGACGTGCGCAAGCTGCTGGAGGTGCTCCACGCGCTGGTCGAGCAGGGCAACACCGTCGTGGTGATTGAGCACAATCTCGAGGTCATCAAGACGGCGGATTGGATCATCGACCTTGGCCCCGAAGGGGGAGACAAGGGTGGGGAGATTGTCGCGGAGGGGACGCCGGAGCAGGTTGCGAAGGAGCCGCGCTCTTACACCGGCGGCTATCTCAAGGATCTGCTCGACCGCAGCCCCAAGGCCCCGGATTTTGCGCTGGTCGCTCCGAAAGCCAAGTCGCGCGCCCGAAGCCGGCAGAAAGAGGCGGTGGAGTGAGCGCTTATCGCCCGGACTTCGAAGCCGCTTTGCGCGCCTTCGCCCGGGCCAGCGAAGCGATGATCCGGAAAGGATTCGAGGCGCCGATCCTGGTCGGCGGCGCAGCGGTCGAGCTCTACTCCACGAGCGCCATCACAACCGGCGACTTCGACGTGGTGACCGGGCGCCAGGAGGCGTTCGAGCAGACGCTGGAAGAACAGGGGTTCTCCCGTTCTGCGGGACCCGGACACACGCCGCTCGGCTGGGTCCATCCCGATCTGAAACTTGGCTTCGAAGTCGTGTCCGGCAGCCTGCTCGATGGCTTGGCCGATCGCGATCGCGTCCAGCTGGTCGAGTTCGACCCGGAGGGCGCCATCGCCGTGATTTCGGTGGAAGACATGATCGCCGACCGCATGGGCCAATTTGCGTCCGGAACCGCCCCGGACATGCTTGGACAGGCCCGAACGCTCTTCACCCTTCATCCCGACGCCGATCTCGCCTATCTTGAGCGTCGCATCTGCGAGGAGACGTCAGGTGACCACGGCATCGCCATCCTCCAAGCGTAAGCCGGTGAAGTTCGAGGATTTCGCCGCCGACATCGCGCGCCGCCGCGAGGCCGCCGGCAATCCCGAGATGCCGCGCAATAGCGGCAAGCGCCGCACCGCGGGCAAGCGCGCGCTGCTGAAGGCGATCGAGGAGGCGGGCGGGACGTGGTAATCTGGTGCACCATCGCCGTAATTCCAACCGATTGAGGATGGTGAGGTTGGAATATTATCCGACGGCATCGCACAACTACTTCAATGGCTTGCGAGAATCTCACTCTCCTGGCTGACTAAGTCGGCCGTGCTCGGATCGAGCGATGACCGGGTGCACCTGTCATCGACCTCTCATATTGGGATTGCTCCCACTTTACTCAAATATCCTGGCGTTCCATACTTGTAGGTTATGGCGTTTACGTGACGCGACGTGAGCCTTTAGCGGAATCGAAGCCGGCCGGCTGCGTGCGTCCTGGGAGGGGCGGGATATGAAATACGGGATCGACAAGGAGCAAATGAAGCGGTCGGCTCCCAGCCTGCAAAGGTCCCTGGAAATAACCAGGGACGCTCGATTCCATGCCAATTCCAGGCTGGTGGCACGGAATAGAGCCTCCGCTTATGCTGTCTCCATATTGTCGACCGGCGTTATTTTCGTCTCATTGCTGCCGAACGTATTTCGGTTGAACCACGAAGGCGTCCAAATGCTGCTGGCATGTTCGGTGACCCTGTCCGTTTTTATCATATTTTATAGTGTGCTCGACTCCACAAATAATTATCACCATAAATCTGAAATTCTTCACACTTGTGCGCGAAAGGTTAATGGATTGCTTCATGAGTCGTACAGCTTGGACATCAAGAGCAGCGAGCATAAGACAGAATTAGCTGGAATTTGGAATAAATACCATAGGCTGCTTGAAGACTGCCCAATAAATCACGACGAGGTTGATTTCGTCTCCGTAAAGTTAAATAAGCCGCAGCTATTCTATAATTACTACTCCCTGCGGCCGTGGGTCAAGGTGATCCAGCGGCTGGGCGATAGGCTAAAATATTATGCCCTGTATCACGGATGGTTGCTGCCGCCGGCCATCGCAATCGGGATACTTGTGCTGGTCGTGTGGATGGTCGTGACAGGACATGTTCTGCCGACGCCGGAGATGGGCAGGGAGGCCTCCAGGTAGGAGTCCGGATTCACGGCGTGCGCCTATTTCCGAGAGCATCGAGCGGCCTCCAACCCCTTCTCGATCAGCCGCCGGATCGCCTCGGAGCGGGAGGGCTTCGGTTCGGGCCGGCGTTCGGTCCAGGCTGTAAATCTCCGCCACCATCGCAGCAGGTATCCGGACGCCGATCGCGCGGTCGCGGCCGGCGCGCGGGCGTCCCCGACCAGGCGGCCTGGGAATCCAGCGGCGGCGACGCCTGCATGGCCACGCTCAAGCGAGACGCCCAGCGCTTGGCGCGCCGCTCATCCTGAGCCTGTCGAAGAAAGCCTTGCGGCGCAAAGCTAGGGTTGTTTCACGCGAAGCCTGTCCTGAGCGACGCCGCAGGCAGCGTCGAAGGGGCGCGAAGACGCAAAAAACGCGAAGAGAGGCCGGTCCTCCGGCCCGTCATTTCAGCGGAGGCGGGTATCTCTTTGCCTTCCATCGCCGCGGCCAGGAAAAGCGAGATTCCAGCTTTCGCCTGGAATGAGGAGGGATCGACTTCGCACCCTTCCTCCGCCCCCTCGAGTACCCCCAAGCTACGAAACGGCCTTCGGCCGAAGAGCAGGAAAGGACTTTGCGCCTTCGCGTCCTTGCGTGAAACCCAATCTTCCCGCTCTCTCCCGTTTTGCAATTCCGTACTCTTTATGTTCTACTTCCCGGCATGCACCGCGAGTCGGAGTCCGGACCGCTTCACGGCAATGGCGGGTTGCGCCGTTCGCCGGCTCGGTCCGCGCGAAAGTTCACAACGAAAAATTTTCTCCGAATCCCGCAACTTTGTGAACTTTCGCGGCGCTGCCCGCCGCCGCCGGGCGCCGGCGCGGCTCGCCTCGGCCGGCCCGCGCCTCGCCCGAAGGTTCGATTTTCTTTCGCTCCAGGGAAGCCGAACGTTCCGAAACCTATGAACCTTCCGCCGTCGCCGCCCCGCTCACTGGCAGCGCCGCACCGGATCCCGGTTGCGCCAGTCCGGCTCGCTCGCGTCGGCGTCGCGGCACTCGCGCCCGCCGCGGCCGTAATTGGCGGGGTCGCGGGCCGCGCCGCTGTCGCTGTCGGTGATGCCGGTATATTGGCTGACGCTGCCGTCGGCGCGGCGGCGGACGCTGTTGTGCGAAGTGCCGCCGCTGGTGCCGTGGCCCTGGCCGTAGGGGTCGGTCGGGTCGCCGTCGGTGATGCCGGTATTGGGGCGCTGGCCGCGGCGGCCGCCGCCGGAGGGGTCGGCATTGGCGCCGCTGTCGCTGTCCGAATAGCCGCTATAGTTCTGCTGCGGCTGGGCCGGCTGGCCCGAGCTGTTGCCGCCGGGGCCGCGGCCGTGGCCGGCATTGTCGGCGTGGCTACCGCTGTCGGAGTCGGTGACTCCGGTATAGGGCCCGGTCTGCGCCGCCGCCGCCCTGGCGGTGCCGCCGATCACGCCGAGCGCGCCCGCCGCCGCGGCGCCGCCCGCCACCTGCCCGAGAAAAGATCGCCGGTTGAGCCTGCGCCTGGGTGTCATGGCCATTTCCCCCGTCTGCGACCGGCGCCGATTGTCCGCCGGTTTTGCGGGCAGCGCAAGTGCCTAGCGCCCGGCCGGCCGCCCCGATTCGTCCTCGAGCCTGATTCGCAATTCGCCGTCCCGCCGGACCAGCAGCGCCGTGTAGGAATAGGTCCGCGGCTCGCCGCCGCCGCCGCTGCCCCAGCGGAACAGGCCGGCGACGACGACCGCGTCGGGCCCGGCCGGCTCGAAGCTCAGATCGCGCCATTCGAAGCTCGCCGGCGGCTGCCATTCCGGGCCGGCGTAGAAGTCGCGGATCGCCGGCCATCGCTCGAAGCTCTTCTCGCCATGGCCCAGCCGCCAGGCGCCGCGGCGGTCGTAGCGGGCGGCGATCGCGGCGCGATTCCCGGCGCGCAGCTCGTCGGCATAGCTCGCCATGAACGCTTCCGCCTCGATCTGCATCGCGGCCGAGTCCGCCCGCCGCTCGATCTCCGCCGTCGCCCGCTCGGCCGCTGCCTCGCCGGGCGGAGCCTGGTCGGCCTGCGCCCGGGCCGCCGCGGGGGAGGCGGCGATCAGCAGCACGGCGAGGATGGTTTTCATCCGCCCCTTGTCGCCCGTCCGCCCGCGTCCTGCAAGCGATCGCGCCGCGGCGGCTTCTCCCGCGTCTTCGCCACCGTTCGCCGCGCGACCGCGAACCCGCCTCGCGGCGGCGCGTTGAAGCGCCGGGGTCATTTCTTTGAGAAGGGAAGCGCGTCATGACGCAGGACAGCCAGACCGGCACCCGCAGCGAAGCCGGGCAGGGCAGCCCGCACCGGCTGATCGCCTCGAACCGGGTCGAAGGCACCGCCGTCTACAACCGCGGCGGCGAGAAGCTCGGCCGGATCGAATATTTCATGGTCGACAAGATCACCGGCCAGGCCGACTATGCGGTGATGTCGTTCGGCGGCCTGTTCGGGCTCGGCGGCCGGCATTATCCGATCCCCTGGGACATGCTCGATTACGATCCCGATCAGGGCGGCTATCGGGTCGATCTCGACAAGGCCAGGCTCGAGCAGGGGCCGAGCTTCGCGCCCGGCGAGGAGCCCGCATTCGACCGCCGCTACGATCAGCGGGTCTACGATTATTACGGCATCGTCTACACCTGGTGAGGCGAGAGGGCGCGGCGGCGGCGCCCTGCGGTCCGCCGCCGCCCCTTTACATTGCGCCCCGGCGCGGGCCAATTGACGGTCGTTTCGCAGCGCCCGCGAAAGCGGGCGAAAGGGGGGCAAGACTCGTGCGCATCCTGATCGCCGCCGCGCTCGCCGCGTTCGCCGCCGCCGCGCCGCTCCTCGCCCAGAAGCCGGGCGCCGAGCTCGATCCGGAGCGCGAGCGCTATCGCGGCCTGGCGATCTCGCTCTGCGTCGCCGAAATGAACGCGCTCGACGGGGTCACCCCGGACGAGAGCGAGGCGATCTGCGGCTGCGCGCTCGACCGGTTCCTCGCCAACCGCCCGACCGGCGCCCTGGTCCCGCTCGGCGAGGGGCGGTTGCGGACGCTGGTCGGCAGCCGGATCCTCGCCTGCAGCTTCTCCGAAGCGCCGGCCCGCGCCGCCGCGGTGTCGCGCTGGATGGCCCAGCCCGGGCCCGCCCCGATCGCGGAGGCGGCGCCGCCGCCGCCCGTCGCTGATCAAGGCGGCAAGCCGGTCGCGGATGACGACGCGTCCGAGCCCGCCCGCGATCGCGGCTCCTGGTTCGAGGGACTGTCGCTGCCGCGCTGGCTGACCGACGCCAATCTGCCGCTGTGGGCGTGGATCCCGCTCGTCGTCTTCGCCTTCCTGTTCCTGCGCGGCCTCTTCCGGCGCAGCGAGGGCCGCGATCTGGACGGCCCGCCGCCGTCGATGCGGCACCGGCCCTAAAGCCGCTCATTCCATCCGCTCGACCAGCTCCTTGGCCTCGCCGAGGCCGAGGCTCGTCGCCTGGCGGACGAGCTTGATCGCCTCGATCTTGCGGTCGGCGGCGAGCAGCGCGCGAACCTCGGCGGCGAGGTCCTCGGGCAGGTCGCCGATCGGCGCCGCGCCGCGCGGCCAGGCGCGGGTCGGGAGGATCGGGCGCGGCGGCGGCGGCGGCGTCCCGAGCCGGGGCGGGGCGACCAGGTCGCCGCGCTCGCGGCGTCTCAGCGCCAGCACCAGCAGCGCCGCCAGGACGGCGCCTGCCAGGATCAGCACGGGCAGGGGAACGTACATCGATCGCCTTTCGATTCGGCAGCGCAACCATCTTGCAATGTCGGACCGGCTTCGGTCTAGCCGGTGCGATGACGCCCGATTCGCGCCGCCCTTTCGCCGTCCGCCCCGGCGCGACCGGCTGCATCATCCTGCCGGCCAGCCTGTTCGTCGGCCTGATGATCGCTTCGGCTGGCACCGCGATCTATCCGCGAGTCGCCGCCCCCGGCGCGGCCCTGCTCTGTTCCGGCGGCGAGACCGTCTACGAATCGCACGGCCAGTCCTACCGGCCCGGCGAATATACGGTGACCCGGCAGATCTACTGCCGGACCGGCGCCGGCAAGGCCGCGGCACAGGAGGAGATCACCTTCCGGGCGATCGGCCTCGCCTTCCTGATCTATTCGGCGATCGCTTTCCTCCTCCTGCGCTTCCTCGTCGCGCCCTGGCTGCGCCGCCGCGCCGAGCGGGCCATGGCCGTGGCCGCTCCGATCCTCAACCAGGTCGCCGAGGCGGCCCGGCGCCGGGCCGAAGCGGCCGAGCCGTCCGCGGACCCCGCCGGCCGGCTCGCGCGGCTGAAGGCGCTGCGCGACCAGGGGCTGATCGACGCCGCCGATTACGAGGCCAAGAAGTCCGAGATTCTCTCAGGCCTCTAGAGGCGGAGCACCAGGCCGACCGCCGCGAAGATCGGGTAGAGCGACAGGAAGACGACGAGGACGGCGATGTTCGCCGCCTTGCCTCGCGCGAACATCGCCGCGAGCGCGAGCGCGACGAAGGCGGCGAAGGCCGGGAAATAGTCCCAGCCGGCGGCGCCGAGCCCGAACTGCGCGATTCGCGCGAGCACCCGCGAGGCGAGGATTCCGCCGAGCACCTGCTTCTTGTGGCGGAAATAATAATCGTCGAGGTCGGGCCATTTGGAGGCATCGTCGGGGAAGACCAGGCTCGCCGCGAGATAATAGAGGCCGGTGACGAAGAGGCCGATGACCAGCGTCAGGAAATTGGCCGAGATCGCTTCCTTGAGCGCGTAGGCCTGCGCCCAGGAGGAGGTCAGGTCGAGCATCACCAGCAGGCCGAGAAGCGGCGTCAGCCAGCCGAGCTGGACCTCCTTGCGCTGCTTCAGCACCCGCGCCAGCCCGCCCAGCACCTCGGCGAGGCTCAGACCGAGCAGCAGCGCGAACAGCGAGAAGACGAATTCGAACCCGGTCATCGCCTCCCTCCACCATTGCCAGCCGGATTTCTTCTGCCTTACCTTGCCCAGCGCATCATTTGAACAGGAGGGTGACATGCCCCGCTACATGGTCGAACGCAGCTTCCCGGACGGCTTCCACCTGCCGGTCAACGAAGAGGGCGCGGGCGCGCTGCGCGGTATCGTCGCCACCAATGCCGGCGAGGGCGTCACCTGGGTCCATTCCTACGTCAGCGCCGACAAGACCAGGACGTTCTGCGTCTACGACGCGCCCTCGCCGGACGCGATCCGCAGCGTCGCCGCCAAGAACAACGTCCCCGCCGACGCGATCCACGAGGTCAGCGTCCTCGATCCCTATTTCTATCATTGAGGAGCATCGGGCCCATGCGCATCCTTCCCGCGGCCGCCGCGGTCCTGCTCGCCGCCGCCGGCGCCGCCGCCCAGCCGCCGCAGCGGCTCGGCCCCGCGGAATCGCCGATCTCCGCCTCGGTCGAGGTCGCGGCGGGGAGCCGGCTCGTCTACGTCAGCGGCACCGTCCCCGACCCGGTCGACGCCGATGCTCCGGCCGGCTCGCCCGAACGCTACGGCGACACCGCGGCCCAGACCCGTTCGATCCTGCGCAAGATCGAGGCGCAGCTCGCCCGCCACCGTCTCGGCCTCGGCGACGTCGTCATGATGCGCGTCTTCCTGGTCGCGCCGCCCGGCCAGCCGCGGATGGATTTCGCCGGGATGATGACCGCCTATCGCGAGCATTTCGGCACCGCCGCCCAGCCCAACCGCCCGGCGCGCTCGACCATGCAGGTGGCGGGGCTGGTCGATCCCGGCTGGCTGGTCGAGATCGAGGTCACCGCCGCGGCGCCGGCGGCGCCGGCCGCGCCTTAGTCGAAGCGGATCGGCGGTTCGCCGATGCGGAGGCTGACCGGCCCTTCGTTCTCGGCTAGACCGGCGCAAAGGAGAGAAAAAGAGGGACAGTCCCTCTTTTCGGTAAAGCGTAGAAAAAGAGGGACAGTCCCTCTTTTCGGTAAAGCGTGAAAAAGAGGGACAGTCCCTCTTTTCGGTAAAGCGTCGAATCGCAAGCGGTTGCAGAAAAGAGGGACTGTCCCTCTTTTTGGGGGAGACGAGACCATGGCCCTGACGCGGCGCGCATTCCTCGAGCGGCTCGGCGCGGTCGGCGGCTATTCGGCCGCCTATCTCGGCATGGAGGCGATGGGTCTCCTGAACGCACCGCCGGCATCGGCCGAGCCGTTCGAGCTGCCGCGCGGCGGCGGCCGCGGGCGCAAGGTCGTCATCCTCGGCGCCGGCATCGCCGGCCTCGTCTCCGCCTACGAGCTGAGGCGCGCCGGCTGGAACGTGACCGTGCTCGAGGCGCGCAACCGGATCGGCGGCCGGGTCTGGTCGATCCGCGGCGGCGACCGCATCGTCCAGGCCGGCCGCCCCGACCAGCTCTGCCGCTTCGCCGACGGCCTCTACCTCAACGCCGGCGCCGCCCGGCTGCCTTCCCAGCACCACACGATCCTCGGCTATGCGCGGCGATTGAACGTGCCGCTCGAGGTGATGGTCAATTCCAACCGCTCGGCGAAATGGGATTTCGGCGGCCGGGTCCATTCCGACCGGCAGATGATGAACGACATGCGCGGCCGCATCGCCGAGCTGCTCGCCAAGGCGATCGACCGCGGCGCGCTCGACCAGGAGTTGCAGGGCGGCGACAAGACCGCGATGCGCCAGTTCCTCGGCTTTTACGGCGAGCTCGCCGAGAATGGCGGCTACGTCCCGCAGGGCCGGTCGGGCTATGCCGAGGAGCCGGGCGGCTACGCCCAGGCCGGCCGGCCGCTGCCGCCGCTGACGCTGGCCGAGCTGATGAGCAACCGCGCCGCCGGGCTGCCGCTCGTGTTCGAGGAGTTCTTCGATCAGCAGACGCCGATGCTTCAGCCGGTCGGCGGCATGGACCGGATCGCCCACGCGCTTTACGAGGCGGTGCGCCCGGCGGTGCGGCTGAACAGTCCGGTCAGCGCGATCCGGCGGCAGGGCGCCGGGGTGCGGATCGAGCACGGCCCGGGCGCCCGCGCGACCGAGGGCGATTATTGCATCTGCACCCTGCCGCTCAACCTGCTGCAGCGGATCCCGAACGATTTCTCGGCCGCCAAGCAGGCGGCGATCCGCGACATCGCCTATCTGCCCAGCCTCAAGGTCGGCTTCGAAAGCCCGCGCTTCTGGGAAGAGGAGGGGATTTACGGCGGGCTCGGCTGGACCGACCAGGCGAACGAGAATCTGATCTATCCGTCCGACCATTTCCATTCGGCCAAGGGGGTGCTGGTTGGCGCCTATGTCGCCGGCTGGACCGGCGATCATGTCGCCCAGTTCCAGGCGATGAGCCACGAGCAGCGCTTCCAGGTCTGCCGCGACGTGGTCGAGCGGATGCATCCGGGCAAGTCGCGGCTGCTCGACAAGGGCGTCACCGTCGCCTGGGGGCTGACCCCCTGGTCGGAAGGCGTCGGCCCGATCGACCCCCTGTTCGGCGGCGGGCCCGGCGGCGCCGCCCCGCGCGGCGAACGCTATGCCGAAATGCTCCGCCCCGAAGGCCCGATCGTCTTCGCCGGCGAGCATCTGAGCTACGTCCCGTTCTGGCAGGAGGGGGCGGCGCTGTCGGCGCATGCGGCGATGCGGCTGCTCACCGAGCAGGCCGCGTCGGTCGAAGCGGGCCGGCGCTCCGTCGAAGCCGCTTAGCGATTGGCGCGGCGGCTGCTAGAAGCCGCCGGGTCTCTTGAGAGGGGAAACGAGATGCTGAAACGCTGCCTGATCGCCGCCCTGCTGGCCGCCGCCGCGCCGGTTGCCGCAACCCTGGCCGCACCCGCCGACACCGCCACCGCCGTTTCGGCGCCGGGCCGGCCCAAGGCGGCGACCGATCTCGACGCCGGGCGCAAGCCCGCCGAGGTGCTCCGCTTCGGCGGCTTGCAGCGCGGCGACCGGGCGCTCGATCTGTTCACCGGCTCGGGCTATTATGCCGAGATCATGGGCCGCGCGGTCGGGCCGACCGGCTCGGCGCTGGCCTGGGAGCCGGCCAACTTCCTCAACGACCGCTCGCGCCAGGGGCTGAACGAGATCCGCCAGCGCACCCCCAACGTCGCCTGGTTCTCGGCCCCGGCCGACATCCTGGCGCTGCCCAGCCAGGCCTTCGACTTCGCGATGATCAACTTGAACTATCACGACACCTATTGGCAGAGCGACCGCTTCCACTTCCCGCGGATGGAGCCGGACGCGTTCCTGCGCACCGTCTTCCAGTCGCTGAAGCCGGGCGGCACGATCGTCGTGGTCGATCATGTCGCCAATGCCGGCGGCGACACCCGCGCCGTGGTCGAGGCGCTGCACCGGATCGATCCGGCGACCGTCCGCGCCGATTTCGAGCGCGCCGGCTTCGTCTTCGACGGCGAATCGAACATCCTCAGGAACCCGCAGGACGATCACACCAAGCTCGTCTTCGACCCCTCGATCCGCGGCAATACCGACCGCGTCGTCTACCGCTTCCGCCGCCCGCGGCGCTGATGGCGGACTTGAAGACCAGGCCGACCGGGGTCTCGGTCGACGCTTTCCTCGACGGCGTCGCCGACCCCGGGCGGCGGGCCGACGCGCACAAGGCCCGCGCGCTGATGGAGCGGCTGTCCGGCGAGCCGGCGGCGATGTGGGGGCCGACCATCGTCGGCTTCGGCTCCTACCGCTACAAATATGACAGCGGCCATGCGGGCGAGATGGCCCGGATCGGCTTCTCGCCGCGCGGCCGGGAGCTGGTCTTCTACCTGTCCCCCCGCCCCCAGGCGCTGATGGACCGGCTCGGCAAGCACAGGACCGGCAAGGCCTGCCTCTACATCAGGCGGCTCGCCGATATCGACGAGGCGGTGCTCGAGGAGCTGATCGCCGGGGCGCTCGCCTACATGGCCGAGAAATATCCGAAGGAAGGCTGACGGGCGGCGCCGATCGCCTCCGACCGAACGTCGCTTGCAAAATCGGGCTTCCTCTGCTCTATCTTGTCTATGGAACAGAACAGGAACGCCATAAGTGGCGCCGCGCTTGCCGCGCTGCTCGATTTCACCCCCGTCCCGGTCCGCTACCGGAGCGACGGCTGGACGCCCGAGCGGCAGCGGCATTATGTCGTCGCCTTGTTCGCGACCGGCCATCGCGGCAAGGCCGCCCGCGCCGTCGGAATGACCGAGCAGAGCGCGGCGAGGCTGCGCCGGCGGCCCGACGCCGTCTCCTTCGCCCGCGTCTGCGCGGCCGCCTATCGCGCCGCGCGGTGCCGCTGGGCGCTGGCGCGGCTCGCCTCGAAGAGCGGAAGGTTCGCCGAAAGGTTCGGCTTTTCTATGCCCCAGGGAAGCTGAACCTAATGAACGTTTCGAACCTTCCGCGCCATTTCCGCCGGGGCGACGTGCCGTCGTCATCGGGCCCCTGCGGTTCATCGCCGCTTCATCTTCCGGCGGCGAAACGAAAGCTGCGCGCGACAGAAAGCGCTTGCATCGTGCTACAAATGTGGCATGCTACATCGGTAGCAGGTGAAAAAGCATGATGACCGATTCTCTCCCCCGCCGCGAACGCGAGATATTCGAGCTGCTGTGCAGCGCCGGCGAGGCGACCGCGGCGGAGCTGCGCTCGGCGATGAGCGACCCGCCCTCTTATTCGGCGGTGCGCACCCTGCTCGCCCGGCTCGAGGGGCGCGGCTTCGTCAAGCACCGGGTCGCCGATCAGGCCTATGTCTACAAGAGCGTGCCGCAGCCCGCCAAGGTGCGCGAATCGGCGCTGAAATCGATGGTGAAGACCTTTTTCGACGGCTCCGCCGCAAGCGCGGCGACGGCCCTTCTCGGGCTGACCAAGAGCCTCTCGGCGGACGAAGCGGAAGCCCTGCTGAAGGCGATCCGCGAAGCAGAGGAGCGTGAGTGATGGACGTATCCTTCTTCGGCGAAATGGCCTGGAAATCGGCGCTGATCAGCGGCGCCGCCTTGGCGCTCGCCTTCGCCCTGCGCTCGCGCGCGGCGTCGGACCGGGCGCTGGTGCTGCGGCTTGGAGTCGCCATGCTGCTGCTGCTGCCGTTCATCGCGCTGGCGCTGCCGGCGCTGAGGATCGAGGCCTGGGCGGCGCCGGCGCCGGCGGCGCTGCCGCCGCTTGCGCTCACCGCCTCCGAGCTGGCGCTCGCCATTCCCGCCGATGCCGCGCTGCAGCCGGCGGCGCCGACCATCTGGGAGGATCCCACGCCGCTCGTTCTCCTCGCCTATCTGGGCGGGCTGCTGATGGTCGGCGCTCGGCTGCTCGCCGGCCTCTTCCTGCTCCGCCGCTGGACCCGGGCGGGGCGCGAGATCGCCTGCCCGGAATGGCTGGCGGCGTTCGAGCGCGCCCGCTGGGCCGCGCCCAATGGCGAGGCGCTTCGGCTGCTGGTCTCCGATGCGGTGCCGTCGCCCTTGAGCTGGGGCTGGCGCCGGCCGGTCATCCTGATCGACCCCGACACCCTGGCCGAGCCCGAGGAAGCCGCCGCGATCCTCGCCCATGAGGTCGCCCATGTCGCCCGCCGCGACTGGCCGGTGCTGATGCTGACCCGCCTCGCCGCCGCCTTGTTCTGGTTCAATCCTTTGGTCTGGCTGCTCGAGCGCGAGGTCGTCCAGCAGGCCGAGGAGGCGGCCGATTGCGAGGCGGCCGCCAGCGTCGAGCCGGCCCGCTATGCCCGCACCCTCCTCTCCTGGGCGCAGGTCAACGGCCGCCTGATCCCCGCCAACAGCATCGCCCCCTCGGGCAGCGCGCTTGCCCGCCGGGTCAGGGCGATCCTTGACGGCCGCCTGCGCGAGCGCCCCTCTGGCTCGGCGGTGACCGCTTTTGCCGCGATGCTGTGCATCGCCGTCGCCGCGCCGGTCGCCGCCATGCAGCTGGTCCAGGCCGCCCAGCCGCCGGCGCCGCCGCAGGCGCCGCCCGCGCCCGAGGCCCCGGCCGCGCCCGACGCGCCCGGCGCGCCCCGGCCTCCCGCCGCGCCGCACGCGCCGCGGCCGCCGGCGCCGCCCGCGGAGCCCGGCGACCTCGCCGAGGTCGGCCCCGCAGTTCGCGAGGCGCTCGCCGAGGTGCTGCCGCAAATCCCCCAGATCGTCGCCGAGGCGACCGCCGCGGTCGATCCGGAGGAGATCCAGCGCTCGGTCGACGAAGCGTTGCGCGACGCGCAGCGGGATATCGGCCGGATGTCGCACGAGGATCGCGAGCGGGTGAACCGCGAGGTCCGCCGCGCCGTCGCCCACGCCCGGGTGCAGCTCGCCCAGGTCGATCGCACCCGGATCGAGGCCGCGGTGCGCGAGGCCAGGCAGGCCGCGGAGATGGCGCCGCGGGCGATCGCGTTGTCGATGGCGAGCGGCGCCCAGGGCATGGTCTCCGGCGCCGCCGGCATGGAAGCGGGCGCCCGCCACATGGAGGAGCAGGCGCAGCGCTTCCGCGACCGCTCCTATCGCGAGCGGGTCATCGCCCGCGAGGCCGCCCGCGGCCACCGCGTTACCCACGAGCAGCTGATCGAGGCCGCCGACGGCATGGAGGAAGGCGCCCGCGGCATGCGCGAGGGCGCCCGCGAGATGCGCGAGGCGGCGCAGCGGATGCGCGAGGGCCATAGCGACTGATTTCCCGCGCAAGGCAGGCTAGGGAGTGGCGGGCGGCGGGCAGGCCGCCCGCCATTTTTCGCCGGCCGATCCCTTTCTAGGAGAGCAGAATGAAGACTTTCGTCCTGGCGGCCGCGGCGATTGCCGGCCTTGCCGCCGTCCCGCTCGCCGGGCAGCCGGCCGCTCCCCTTTCGACCCGCGCCGAGGTCGAGCAGCGCATCGCCCAGCGTTTCGCGGCGCGCGACGCCAATCATGACGGCTTCCTCGTCAGCGCCGAGCTCGGCGACGGCGCCGCGATGGCGATCGCGCAGCTCGATTCGGACCATGACGGCAAGATCTCCCTCGCCGAAACGAACGCTGCGATGCTGGCGAGGTTCGACGGCATCGACGCCGACCATGACGGCACGATCAGCCCGGCGGAGAGGGCGGCGGCGGAGGCCCGGATCGGACAGCCGCAGCCGCAGCCCCAGCCGCAGCCGCAGCCGCAGCCTGAGCCGGAGCCGACGCCCGATTGAGCTGCGGATCAGTCCCGTCTTGCCACGGACCCCAAAGCGGGCGTAGCCGTTGAGCAGCAGGGGAGCGCTGGCCGGAAAGGAAGCCGTGTGGAGTCGAGGCGCGCCTATCTGAACGCGGTCGCCGGCGTCGTCCCCGGGCATGACGTCCATCAATTGTTCATCGATTGGGCCGCGGGCCAGGTCGAGGATCCGCGGCTGCGCAAGCTGTTCATGCGCATGGCCGAGCGCTCGGGGATCGAGCATCGCTGGTCGGTGCTCGAGCCGGCCCCGGGCGGGCTTCCGCACGACCATCCCGGCGGCTTCTACCACGGCGCGATGCCGGCGACCTCGGCCCGGATGCAGCGCTACGCCGCCGAGGCGCCGGAGCTGGCATTGCGCGCGATCGAAAGGCTCCGCGAGCAGGCTCCCCTCGACGGCATCACCCACCTCGTCGTCGCCAGCTGCACCGGCTTCGTCGCGCCGGGGATCGACCAGATCATCGCCCGGCGGCTCGGCCTCGACAATGTCGAGCGCACCCTGGTCGGCTTCATGGGCTGCTACGCGGCGGTCTGCGCGCTGCGCACGGCCTGGCACATCGCCCGTTCCGATCCCGGCGCTCGGGTGCTTGCGGTCACGGTCGAGCTCTGCACGCTCCATCTCCAGCAGACCCAGGCGCTCGAGCCGCTGCTCGCCATGCTCCAGTTCAGCGACGGCGCCGCGGCGGCTTTGGTGACCGCCGAGCCCGGCGGGTTCGAGATGAGCCACCTCTTCTCGATGGCGCTCGAGGATTCGGCCGAGCTGATCCAGTGGCAGATCGGCGACACCGGCTTCGAGATGACCTTGTCGGGCGAGGTCCCGGCGCGGATCCAGCACGCGCTCGAAAAGGAGGAGGTGCGCGCCACCCTGTTCAACGGCTGGGGCGCCGACGAGATCGACAGCTGGGCGGTCCATGCCGGCGGCCGCTCGATCCTCGATGCGGTCGAACGGGGGCTGGAGCTGCCGCAGGGCGCGCTGTTCGCCTCGCGCGACATCCTCGCCCGCTACGGCAACATGTCGTCGGCGACGTTGATGTTCGTCCTTGCCGAGCTGATCGGCCGGCCCGACGTCGGCAAGGGCGTGGCGCTCGCCTTCGGCCCCGGCCTCGCCGCCGAGGGCTTTCACTTCGAGCGGTGCGGCGCGCTCCAGCGCTGATCGTCGGCGGCGGGCCGGCGGGCGCGGCGGCGGCGATCGCTCTGGCGCGGGGCGGGGCGATGCCGGTGGTGATCGAGCGCTGCCCCGGCGAACGCGACCTCGTCTGCGGCGGCTTCCTCGGCTGGGATGCGCTGGCGGCGCTTAGGCGGCTGGGGCTCGATCCGGCTTCGCTGGGCGCCCGGCCGATCCGCCGGCTGCGGCTCGTTGCCGGACGCAGGACGATCGAGGCTGATCTGCCGAGGGCCGCCGCCGGCCTGTCGCGGCGCCGGCTCGATTCGGCGCTGCTCCATCTGGCGGAGGATTCGGGCGCGGCGGTGCTTCGCGGCCGCTCGGCCCGAGCGGTCGAGGGACGCTGCGTCCGGCTCGACGACGGCGAGGAGATGGCCGCCGACGCCCTCATCCTCGCCACCGGCAAGCATGAGCTGCGCGGCATCGCCCGGGCGCTCGGCGACTGGCCGGTCTCGGTCGGCCTGCGCGCCGCGCTGGCGCCGTCGCCGGCTCTGGCGCGGGCCTTGGCCGGGACGATCGAGCTCCACCTCTTCGACGGCGGCTATGCCGGCCTGCTGCTCCAGGAGGACGGCGCCGCCAATCTCTGCCTCACAATCACCCGCGAGCGGATGACGGGCCGGCCGGAGGAGCTGGTGGCGGCCCTGGCGGAGGAAGCGCCTTTGCTCGGCGAACGGATCGGCACGGTGCCGTCGAAGTGGGAGACGGTGGCGGGGGTGCCTTATGGCTGGCGCGCGCAGGAGACCGCGCCCGGCTGCTACCGGGTCGGCGATCAGGCGGCGGTGATCGCCAGCCTGGCGGGCGACGGCATCGCCATCGCCCTCGCCAGCGGCGTCGCCGCCGCTCATGCCTGCCTCGCCGGCGAGAGCGCCGAGGCTTATCAGCGCGGCTTCGCCCGGCGCTCCGCGCGCCCGATCAGGGTCGCGGAAGCGCTTCGCCGGCTGGCGGCGAGGCCGCGGCGGCGCCGGCTGATGATGGGGCTGGCGGCCATGCCGGGCCTGGCCAGGGCGGCGGCCCGGCTGACCCGGATCGAATGACCCGTAAAACAGGGACAGTCCCTATTTACCAGATAGGAAAATAGGGACTGTCCCTCTTTTCGTCAGCGGCCGGTCACCGCCGCCGGCGCGTCGTCGCGCCACTGGCCGGACAGAGCGTGCTCCTCGCGGACGGAGGAATCGGGAAGGTTGGTCGCCGCCCAGCGCGGGTCCGGCGGAATGTCGGAGGGCGGCGGCGCCGGCCGGCCGAGGGCGATTCGAACCGGCTCGCCGGCGAGCGGGGGAATGTCCTGGGCCGCCGCCTGGCGCATCAGCGTCATCGCCGGGCGGGCGAGCGGCTCGCTCCCCGCATAGGCATCGCCGAACGCGCCCGGCGCGCCGGCAAGGCCGGGCAGGCGATAGAAGATGTGGGCGCCGATCACGTTGGTCTTGGTGAGCCGCGGCGCCCAGGCGGGGAAGACGGCGCTGGTGTGATAATGGGTGGCGAGCCCGACCGGGTCGTAGCTTCGGCCGCCGAGCGCCTCGGCTGCGATCCGCCGCGCCTCGTCCCAGGCGGCGCCGATCGGCGCGTAGCGCAGCGAACCGTCGCAGGTGAAGGTGAACTGGCAGCCGCCGCCGGCGCGCATCGGCCCCTGGTAGACCACGCCGCAGACGCTGTTCGGCCAGGCCGGGTGGCGGACCCGGTTGAGCACCACCTGGGCGACGGCGCGCTCGCCGGCCTCGCCCTCGGAGCGCGCCTCGTAATAGACGGCCTGGGCGAGGCAGTCGATCGAGCGCATCCGGTCGAGCGGAGTGCGGGCGGCGAAGACGTAGGATCCGGCCGCCGGGTTGGGGCCGCTGGCGACCGGAATCGCGGCGTTGGCGAGCTGGGCCTGGTCGCCGATCAGGAAGGAGAAGCCGGGCCCGGCATCGTTCGGGGCTTCGAGCGGGGTAGGCGCGGTGAAGGCCTGGATGTCGGCCTCGGTCAGCCGCACTTCGGGCGGCGCGGCGACGGTGGCGGGGACACAGGAGGCGATCGGGACGAGCAAGGCGAGCGGCAGCCAGCGGCGCCACTTCCGCTTCGTCTCACCGTCGATCTGAACGCCCAACGCCATGCCCGCCTTCCGCTCGGAATGAGGCTTGTGAAGGCGTCCGATAGTGGATTCGGCGACGCCCCGCCCGCCCTGATTTCGGCCCGTCCCAATAGGGGACAGAGATGCAGGAAGAGTTACCGCCGGGCGAACTCGCCTCGGCCGGCGCGCCGCCCTTTGCCTTGGTCGAGCCGGGGCCGCGCTTCGTCGAAGCGGCCGCGCATTCGCCGAAGCGCGGTGCAAAATCGTCGAAAGGAACGAGCGAACGAGGCGGACAGGCGCGATTGTGCTCCCAGCGGCCCGCACGGCGAAGGTCCCCCGCCGAACCGTACGGGCCGCCACTTTCGAACCAGGCCTCCCCGGCCGAAACAGGAGATTGAAGCATGTTCCGTTCGACCTTCATCGCTCTGGCCGCCGCTGCGGCCGCCGCGATCGCCACCCCCGCCGCCGCCCAGGCCGATTCGATCACGATCGGTTATGGCGACCTCAACCTCGCCAGCCAGGCCGGCCGCGCCGCCCTCGACCAGCGCATCGACGGCGCCGCCCAGCAGCTCTGCGGCACCTACTCGCCGCTCGAGCTGAAGATGGTCGCGCTCAACCGGACCTGCCGCGCCGGCGTGCTCGCCGAGGCCCGCGCCCAGCTCGCCCGGGTGATCGTCGACGAGCAGATCGCCAGCATCACTGTGAGCCGCGCTGCCGTCTGAGCCCACCAAGGCAGCAACGCTCCGCTGGGAGGCGACGGTGCCCCAACCGTCGCCTCCCTTTTTTTGTCCTCCCCGGGACGGGGAGGGGGACCGCGACGCGAAGCGGCGTGGTGGAGGGGGTTCTGATTGAAGCTGCTGAGGCGGCGACCCCCCTCCGTCAGCGCTTCGCGCTGCCACCTCCCCGTCCCGGGGAGGATCAGCGCCCTGCGAACCTCTTCACGTCGTCGACATAGGAGCGGCCGATGCGCTGCTCGCCGCCGTCGGCAAGGCGGGCGGTCCAGTGGCCCGCTTCGTCGCGGTAGAGGCCGGTGATGGTGTCGCGCCGGAGGATCACCGAGCGGTGGACGCGCAGGAACAGGGCCGGGTCGAGATCCTCCTCGAGCTTGGCGATGGTGCGGTGGATCAGCCAGGAGCGGGTGCCGACGTGGAGGCGCATATAGTCGCGCTCGGCGGTCACCCGATGGATGTCCGAGGCGGCGATCCGCACCAGGCCCGAATGGTCGGGCACCCAGAATTCCTCGACATGGGCCGAGGCGGGCTTGCCGCGCCCGGCGCCGCGGCCGCCGGCGAGGTGGGCGCGCACCCGCTCCAGAGCGCGGGCAAGCCGCTCCGGATCGACCGGCTTCATCAGATAGTCGATCGCGGCGACGTCGAAGGCGGCGACCGCGAAATTGTCGAACGCGGTGACGAACACCACCGCCGGATCGACCGCCGATTCGGACAGCGCCCGGGCGACGTCGATCCCGTCCATCCCGGGCATGGCGATGTCGAGCAGGACGAGGTCGGGCGAGACCGCCTCGGCGATCCTCAGCGCGCCCTCGCCGTCATTGGCGGTGCCGACCACGTTGACGCCGGCGCAGCGCGCGAGCAGCAGCTGCAGCCGCTCGACCGCGAGCGGCTCGTCGTCGACGACCATGACCTTGATGGCCGCGGGCTCAGTCATGGGTCACCGCCGGCATGTAGAGATGGACGGTATAGCCGCCGTCGGGATCGGCGCCGGCGATGCAGCCCGAGCGGGGGCCGTAGCGGGTGGCGAGCCGGTCGCAGACGTTCCTGAGGCCGACACCGGTCGAGCCGTTGTCCTCATCCGGCGTCGCCGCCTCGCCATCATCCTTGACCTTGATATGGAGGCGGCCGGCTTCCTCATAGGCGCTGATCCTGACCGTGACCGGCTTCTTCGACTTGGCGACGCCGTATTTGACCGCATTCTCGACGATCGGCTGAAGGATCAGCACCGGCACCCGCGCGGTGAGGAGCGCGTCCGGAACGTCGACCTCGACGTTGAGCCGGTCCGGGAAGCGGATCTGCTCGATGTCGAGATAGAGGCGCTGGAGCCTGATCTCCTCGTCGAGGCTGACGTCGGCGGTGGGATCGGCGGAGAGGGTAGCGCGGAAGAAAGTTGAGAGGTTCATCAGCATCCGCTCGGCGGTATCGGTGCGGTTGGAAAGGATCAAGGAGGAGAGCGAATTCAAGGTGTTGAACAGGAAGTGCGGGTTGATCTGATAGCGCAGCGCGCGCAGCTGCGCCTCCTGCGCCTCGCGCGCGAGCATCGCCGAATGGCGGTCGGCGACGCGCAATTGCTTGGCCTGGCTCATCGCGACGAAGAAGGCGGCCCAGGCGGCGAAGATGAAATACCAGCTGAGCGCTCCCTCGGCGACCGACTTCCAGAGCATCTCCCACGGCGTCATGTTCTGCATGCTGGTGTCGTTGGCGGCGGCGTCGAGCGGCGCGTAGACGTAGAAGATGTAATAGTTGAACGCCGAGAACAGCATCGAGGCCGGCAGGCAGAGCAGGGCGGCGAGGGCCGCCTTGACGTTGAGGCTCTTCGCGGCAACCGGCCGCATCGCGAGGTAGACGAGGAAGGTCAGCGTGCAGCCGACCAGGGCCGCGATCGCCCGGCGCGCCATCATCTCCCAGAAATCGGGATATTGGAGCACGACCGCCCGCAGCGTGATCAGGCCGATATAGAGCAGCCAGAAGGCGACGATCGATTTCAGTGCGATGCCGAGATCCGGCAGCCGCCGGACCTCGCCCGCGGGGAGCGTCCTGTCCATGGCCCCTGTTAGCGCAGGCCCGTTCCAAAAGCCTTCGCCGCCGCTGTCGTTCGCAGAAAGAGCGGAGGCATTGGTCGAAAATCCGGGCAGCGGACGGCGATAGCCGGACGAGTCGGCCTCGCCGAGCAAAGGCGCCGATTCTCCGCCGTCATCCCGATTCCTGCCCACCGCCGCGTCTCTAGCACGGCGGATTCTTCGCCGTCACCGCCCGCTGACGATCCGCCCGGCTGCGAAACATGTTCGTTCCGGAGCCGCAAGGAGCGGCCATTTGGGCCAAAAGAGTCACAGCCGCTGTTGCCGATGGGCGACAGTCGGGGGCCGCCGTGTTTTCGCCGGGCAGTTTTGCGATTGCGGGCGGATTCGAACTCTGATTCAATTCTGAACGGGGAGCGGGGCTTTGGTTAACGGCTTGGTAAGCCGTGCCGGTGCATGATCCCCGGGAGGGCAAAAGGAGTGTGGGATCATGAGTACGAGGACTCGGCCCGCCAACGGTGCGGCGGCGCTGGCAGAGATGCGGGAGTTTGCGGGGTTCGGTAAGGGCACCCAGCGCTACATCCGCCGCTCGCTCGACGTCGGCCTCGGCCGCCGCGACGCGGTCAAGCGCTGGTCGCGCGATCCGGCCGAAGCCGCCGGCATCCGCGCCCAGGAACGCATCTACGCCCGTCTCGACCATATCCGCTCGTTCGTCCCCGACGATTCCGGCCTCGACGCGATGGAGCCTTTGATGGCGCCGCTGGTGACGATGACCGCCTTCGATCTCGGCCAGGACCGGCTGCCCTGCTTCGCCTCCTTCCGTTTCCTTTACGAGCGCCTGATCGGCGCCAGCGTGCGGCCGTGGCTGCCCGGCGCCTTCTGCGCCGCCGCCGCCTTGCCGCACCTCCATCCCGACCGCCGCCGGACCTTGCTCCAGTCGATCAGCGAGGCCGCGGCGACCGCGCCCGGCTGGTCGAACCGCGAGCCGGTCTTCTTCCCCGAATGGGTCGAGAAGGTCGACATGACCGTCGTCGGCTGAGCCCGGTCACACGCTAGTCTCCCTGGGGCGGGCTCTCGGGCCCGCCCTTTTTGATGCGCTCGACCAGCTCCTCGGCGAACAGAGTCAGCGTGTCGTCGCGCGCCCCCATGACGACGATCCGGTCGCCCGGCCGGGCCAGCGCGACCAGCCGATCGCCGCAATCCTTGCGCTCGGGAACATGCTCGGCATGGCGGCCGAAGCCGGCGATCCCGGCGACGATGTCGGCGCTGCCGACCTCGCGGCTGGTGGTGCCGCCATAATAGACCGGATCGGGCATGATCAGCACGTCCCCTGCCGCCATCCCCTCCGCGAAGCAGGCGATCAGCGCGTCCTTCATCGTCTTGAGCGGGCCGTAGCCGTGCGGCTGGAAGAAGAGCAGCAGCCGGCCGGGGAAGGCGTGGAGGGTGCGCAGGGTGGCGGCGATCTTGTCCGGATTGTGCCCGAAATCGTCGATCACCGAGATGTGGTTCGCTTCGCCGACCAGCTCGAAGCGCCGCCTGAGGCCGGCGAAGCCGGCGAGCGAAGCGGCGGCCTCGTCGAGCTCGATGCCGATCGCCTCGGCGGCGGCAAGCGCGGCGAGCGCATTTTCGGCATTGTGGCGGCCGGGGACCTGCAACCGCACTTTGCGGCCGGCGACGTCGAACGAGATCGCGAACGGTTCCTCGGAGAGGTTCGCGCCGAACAGGTCGGCCGCCTCGTCCCTGAACGAATAGGTCTTCAGCCTGTCCGGCGGCAGGGTGGCGGCGAGGAAGCGGGTCTCGTCGTCGTCGAGGTTGAGGACGATCCTCTCCGCCCGCATCGCGAAGTCGCGGAACAGGTGGCGAAGCTCGTCCAATGACTTGTGGTCGAGGCTGACATTGTTGAGCACGGCGATGCCGGGCCGGTAGAGCGCGATCGAGCCGTCGCTTTCGTCCACCTCGCTGACGAACTCGGCGCCGCGGCCGACGAGCGCGCTGGCGAACGGCATGTCGCCGCTGACGAAATTCTTCATCACCGCGCCGTTCATGATCGTCGGGTCGCGGCCGGCGACGTGAAGGATCCAGCCGATCATCCCGGTCACCGTCGATTTGCCGCTGGTGCCGCCGACCGCGATGCCGGTCCCGGCCGCGTTGAACAGCTCGGCGAGCAGCTCGGGCCGGCTGACCCGGCGCGCGCCCACCTCGCGCGCGCGGACGACGTCGGCCACCGTTTCCTCGATGGCGGCGGAGGTGACGACGATCTGGTCCGGACCGGCAATGCCGCTACCGTCCTGCGGAAAGAGGGCGATTCCGCGGCTCTTTAGAAATTCGAACTTGGGGGCGAGCCGGCCCTGGTCCAGGGTGCGGTCCGAGCCCGCCACCTTATCGCCGCGCCCCTGGACGATCAGGGCCAGCGGCAGCATGCCGCTGCCGCCGATGCCGCAGAAGAAATAGGATTTGGCGTCGCTCATCGCGCCGCCCTATTGGGGACTGGAGGAGGGAGCAAGGCATGCGGATCGCGGTGGTGGCGCCGAGCTCCCGGTTCGACGACTGGCAGGAAGTGGCGGCGCGCGTTCAGGCGGTCGCCGCCGCCCGGCATGCCGCCGCCGAAATCTGGTTTCACCCGCAATGCGGCAAGGTGGCCAACCACTTCGCCGGCACCGACGACGAGCGGGCGGCCGCCCTGATCGAGGTCGCCAACGACCCCGCCTTCGATGCCATCTGGTTCGCGCGCGGCGGCTACGGCTCGAACCGGATCGCGGAGCAGGCGCTCGCCGCTTTCGGGCCGGCGGCGCGGCGCAAGGCCTGGCTCGGCTACAGCGATTGCGGCTTCCTGCTCGCCGGCCTTTACCGGGCGGGCTATGCCGACGTCGCCCACGGGCCGATGCCGCGCGACATCGTCCGCGAGGGAGGCGAAGCGGCAGTGGAGCGGGCGCTCGACTGGCTCGTCGACCGATCGGCGGCGGCGCTGGAGCCGGGGCTCGTCGCCGGCAGCCGCCACGCCGCGTTCAACATCACGGTGCTGAACATGCTGCTCGGCACCGCGCTCGAGCCCGATCTCGCCGGTCACGTCCTGCTGCTCGAGGAAATCGCGGAGCATATGTACGCCACCGACCGGGCGCTGTTCCACCTCGCCGCGACGCCCGCGATCCGGCGCGTCGCCGGGCTCCGCCTCGGCCGCGTCGCCGACGTTCCGGCCAACGATCCGGAGTTCGGCGAGGATGCCGAAAGCCTCGTCCGGCGCTGGTGCGAGCGCTATCGCATCGCCTATCTGGGCCGCGCCGACATCGGCCACGATTCGGCCAACCGGGTCGTTCCTTTCGGTCTCCTTTGAGGACCTATCGCCGTCTATCCACAGAAAACCCGCTCAACCGGGCCAAAACAGCCCATTTCCCCCTCTCATTCCCATTGCCAAGCGAGACGAATTGCGCTCTCTATCCCGCCAGCACAATTCCACAGGGAGGGAAGTATGGCACAAGGAAGACAGAGCGGGTTGCAGCGTCCGGTCACGCCGTCCGCAGATCTCGCCGCCATTACCGGCTCGGCGCCGCTGCCGCGCAGCCAGGTCGTCAGCAAGGTCTGGGATCATATCCGCAAGAACAACCTGCAGAATCCGCAGAACAAGCGCGAGATCATCGCCGACGACAAACTGCGGAAGATCTTCGGCAAGGACCGCTGCTCGATGTTCGAGATGAACAAGCATTTGTCGCGCCACCTGAGCTAGGTCCGACGGCGCCGGCGAACGCCGGGCACGAGGCCAAGAGAGCCGCCCGCCGCATCTGCCGGCCGGGCGGCTTTCGTTTGCGGGCCTTCAGCCGCGCCAGCGCAGCCCGAGCCAGAGCGTGCGCGGGGTGGCGCGCTCGACGATTCCCGCCCCGGAAATGCCGGCAACGACCTCCTCGTCGGTCAAATTCTCTCCGCGCGCCTCGATCGCCAGGCCGTGCCCGAGCGGCAGCGCGGCGAGCGCATCGAAGGTGAGGGCGCCGGGGATGCGCTGGCGATTGAGGTCGTCCTCATATTGGTCCGAAACGTAGCGCGTGCCCGCCGAAGCATAAGCGCCGTCCGGCCCCTGCCAGCCGAGGCTGGCGGTGAAGCTGTGGCGCGGCGTCTGGGCGGGGCGCAGGCCGGCGAGCGCCGCCGCCGCGCCGCTCGCATGGATTTTGGCGTCGGCGAAGCTGTAGCCGGCGGCGAGGCGAAAGCGGCCGATCGCCAAATCGCCGTCGATCTCGATGCCGCGGCTGGAGATCGCGTCGACATTTTCGCGCCTGCGAAACTGGCCGCCGGCGGCGACGAAGCCGACGCCGGGGAACAGCCCCGGCCCCTGGCCCAACGTCACGTTGGCGATCGCACCGGTGAGGCGGTTGGCGAACACAGTCACGCCGATCCGCGCGGCGTGCACGGGACGCAGCTCGAGGCCGGCCTCCAGCCCGCGCAGGCGCTCAGGAGCGAGCGCGGCATTGGCGGCGGTGGCGTCGGCGCCGACTCGGAATGGCCGGTAGAGCTCATTGAGCGTGGGCAGGCGCCAGCCGAGATAGGCGGCGGCGCGAACGGCGATCGCCGGGGCGGCGCGCCAGGCGAGGCCGGCGCGCGCGGTCGGCTCCCAGCCGCCGCGGCCCGGGAAGGCGGTGTCGGTCAGCACAGCGCCGTCGGCAAGCAACCGTTCCCGCAGGAACCCGTCCGCGATCCGCCAGCGGTCGATCCGGCCGCCGCCGGTGAGGGTCAGAGCGCCGCTTTGCCAGCCGGCCTCGGCGAACGCGCCGAACGTGGCCGTCCTGCCGCCGGCGACGCGGCCGCGGGTGGGCGCCCCCTGGGCGAACTGGAACAGCTCCTGGGTGCGCCCCGAAGCGGCGCGCCAGTCGGCGCCGAGACGCAGCTCCACCGGCCCGGCAACCGGGCGGATCTCGGCCCGGGCGCCGAGGCCGGTGGCGGGCACGCTATATTGGTCGAGCGTTTCGTTGACGGTCGCCCGATCGGCGCTGACCGCGGCGAAGCGGTTGGCGAAGTCGCGCACCTGAACGTAGACGAGCGCGGCGAAGGGCAGGCGGCCGCGGCCGACCAGGCGCAGCGAGGCGTCGGCGCCGCGCGTGGCGATCTCGCTGAACGCGGTGCCGCGCTCGCGCCGGTCGGCGAAGGCGGACAGATTGGCCTGCAGCTCGGTAACGGCGGAGAGCGGCGCCACGGCGCGTGCCGCGACGCTGCCCTGGCGGTAGGGCGAGGCCCGGTCGGCGGGGCCGCGCTCGCGGGCGACCACGGGCACGAAGCCGTCGCCCTCGGCATAAGCCGCAGCGAGGCTGACGAAGCCATCGCCGAGGCGCGCGCCGAAGCCGGCGAAGGCGTCGACACTGTCGCGGTTGCCATAGGCAAGAGCCGCCGAGGGCGCCAGGGCGGCGCTGTCGAGCTCGATCGTCCCGGCGAGCGCGCCGGGGCCGTTGGCGCCGCTGCCGCCGCCGCGGACGACCCGGATCCGGCCGAGCCGGCGCGGGTCGAAGGCAGGCCAGGAAATCCAGCCGCCGAACGGATCGGTCTGCGGCACGCCGTCGAGCATCAGCAGCGCCCGGCTCGACGCGTTGCCGCCCAGAGCGCGCAACGTTGCGCCCTGGCTGGTGGGATTGGCGGTGCGCGCATCCGAGCGGCGGAATTGCTGGAAGCCGGGGACGTCGCGAAGCACGTCCTCGAGCCGGTTGGCGGCCGACTGGTCGAGCCGCGCGCGGCCTATTTCGGTGATGTCGTAAGCCTGTTCGCCAAGCCCGGCCTCGAGGCCGCGGCCGGTAACGACGATTTCGGGCTCCTGGGCGAAGACGGCGCCGCCGGACAAGGCAAGCAGAACGGACGCGAAACGAATCACGCGGCCCGCTTACATCAAAAAGCCGCGCCGGTGAGGATGATTTTGGTCGCCATGCCTCCCAGGCATGGCTGAGGGTTGCCGGGGGCAACCCTCACCTAATCATATTCCGGCGCGGCCTTTCGACGTGGTAAGGTGGATCAGGACGAGGTCGGCGTCGGGGCCGATTGCGCCTGCTGCGCCGCGGCCTCGAGCTGGGCCCGGGTCAGCGAGATGACGAGGCCCTGATTGTTGCGGCCGAAGCTGGTCAGCGGCAGCTTCGCCCGGGCCGTGCCGGTGGCGACGACCGCGCCGGAAGCGTCGACCGATTCGATCGTGCCGACCATGCCGCCGCTCTGGTCGCGGACTTCGACGCCGGCATGGACGTCGGCGGCGGTGGCCGCGACGGTCGCGCCGGCCTGCGCCTGGGCCGCGGGCTGTGCCGGGGTCGCGGGCTGTGCGGGCGTGGCGGGCTGCGCCGGAATCGCGGCCTGGGCCCCGGTCGCGGGCTGCGCGGGAGTCGCTGGCTGCGCCGGAGTCGCGGGCTGCGCCGGGGTCGCGGCCTGGGCCTGGGTTTGAGCCTGGGCGTCGGCGGGCGCCGGCGTCGGCGGCTGCGCCTCCGAAGAGGCCGGAGGCGGCGTCGCGGCTTGGGTGGTCACCTCACCCTGGGTGCCCGGCTCGGCGTTGGTATCGACCGGATCGGTCGCCTGCTCGGTGGCGTCCGGCCTATCCTGCCTGGTCTGGGTATCCTCGGTGGCGGTGTTGGTGGTCGGCGTCGCCTGCTCGTGCACCGGCGGCGGCGTCCTTCGCGGCGGCGCCCGCCGCGGCTGGCTGGACTGGGTGGCGGTGAGCGGCGTCTGGGCCGCAGTCATCGCTGCCGGCAACGCAATCGCTGCGACGGCGGCGAGCAGCATGGTTTTGGTGTTCATCTCTTCCTCCGCAGGGGGTTCGTTACGGTTAACAGCCGCCCGCGAGGCAAGGTTCATGCCCCCGGGACGGGCCGTTCGGAGTCAGGGACGAAGCGCGTCTTACAGCACGTATTTGCTGAGGTCGGTATCCCGGGCGATGGCGGCGAGCTGGCGCTCGACATAGGCGGCGTCGACCGCGACCGTCTCGCCCCGCCGCTGCTCGGCCTCGAAGCTGACGTCCTCGAGCAGCTTTTCGAGCACCGTCTGGAGGCGGCGCGCGCCGATATTCTCGACCTGCGCGTTCACTTCGGCCGCGATCCGGGCCAGCGCCCTGATGCCGTCCTCGGCGAAGTCGATCTCGACGCCCTCGGTGGCGAGCAGGGCGCGATATTGCTCGGTCAGGCTGAAGCGGGTGTCGGAGAGGATGCGGATGAAATCCTCTTCGGTGAGCGCCTTCAGCTCGACCCGGATCGGCAGCCGGCCCTGGAGCTCGGGAAGCAGGTCCGAGGGCTTGGCGACATGGAACGCGCCCGAGGCGATGAACAGGATATGGTCGGTCTTCATCGGCCCATATTTGGTGGCGACCGTGGTGCCTTCGATCAGCGGCAGGAGGTCGCGCTGCACCCCTTCGCGGCTGACGCTGCCGCCGCGCACGTCGGAGACCGCGATCTTGTCGATCTCGTCGAGGAAGACGATGCCGTTCGCCTCGGCGTCCTTCAATGCGGTGCGGTTGACGTCGTCGGGATCGAGGCGCTTGTCCGATTCCTCCTCGATCAATTTGGCGAGCGCCTCGCGGACCGCCATCTTGCGCTTCTTGCGCGGCTGCTGGCCCATCGCCTTGCCCATAAGGTCGGAGAGGTTGATCATGCCGACCTGGCCGCCCATGCCGGGAATCTCGAACGGCGTGGAGGGCTGGTCGATGACGTCGATCTCGACCTCCTTTTCGTCGAGATGGCCCTCGCCGAGCATCTTCTTGAAGCTCTCGCGGGTCGCCGCGCTGGCGTCCTTGCCGGTGAGCGCGTCGACCAGCCGCTCGGTGGCGGCCTGGCCGGCGGCGTCCCTGACCGCCTCGCGGCGGCGCTCCTTCTCGAGCCGCACCGCTTCCTCGACGAGGTCGCGGGCGATCTGCTCGACGTCGCGGCCGACATAGCCGACCTCGGTGAACTTGGTCGCCTCGACCTTGACGAAGGGAGCGTCGGCGAGCTTGGCCAGCCGCCGGCTGATCTCGGTCTTGCCGCAGCCGGTCGGGCCGATCATCAGGATGTTCTTGGGGGTCACCTCCTCGCGCAGGTCCTCGGGCAGCTGCTGGCGGCGCCAGCGGTTCCTGAGCGCGACCGCGACCGCGCGCTTGGCCTCGTCCTGGCCGATGATATGTTCGTCGAGCGCGGCGACCACCGCCTTCGGAGTGAGCTTCTCGTTCATCGATCCCGCCGCTCTCGACTGTTGCTGCTGCTCCCGGCCGACCGCCGGGAAAGAGGTCTGGTAGTTCATGTCTTCCTAGTCATTCCGGCGAAAGCCGGAATCCATGAACGCCGGCCGTCGCGAATTACCCCTGAGTCAGGTATTCATGGGTCCCGGCTTTCGCCGGGATGACTCGCTTGGTGTCTAGATTGGCGTTCAAAGGGTGCAGCGCAAGCCCGCGAAGAGCTGCTGGTGCGAGGCGATGATCCGGGCGATCGCGTCCGGCTGGGGAGTCGCGTCCCATTGGTCGCGCTCGAACGTGCCTCCCAGGAGGATGCCGTCGGCGCGCGGGAACATGTAGCCGGCCTCGCCGGTGAAGGCGTAGCGGATCTCCGGCTGGGGCAGCAGGATGGCAAGCTGGCCGCGGACCGGCTGCAGCCCGGTGTCGCCGAACAGGGCGCGGGCGCCGAGGCCGGTACAGTTGAACACCAGCCGTTCGGGCAAGGCGGCGATCTCGGCCGGCGTGGCGAAGTCGCGCACCGCAATCCGGCCGCCGGCAATCTCCACGTCGCGGACCATCTGCCGAAGGTAGCGGCCGGTTTCGACGTAGAGCGTGTCGTAGCGGGTCATGTGCTCGACCGGAAAGGGATGCTCCTCCGGGCCGAGCAGCCGGTTGGCGGGCGGGAAGGTCGGCAGGATTTGCGGCTCGAGGCCGCCGCTGGTTTCGCTGTAGGTCGGCAGCCAGCGGATCCCGTAATCGTCGCCGACCATGATCTGAAAGCGGCGCCAGCTGTAATCGAGCGCGGCGAGGAACTGGGCGCGCCATTCCGGCGTGACCTGATTGCGATCGAAATGGCCGAACGGATGGAACTGGCCGCCGGCGACGTTGGAGGTGGTGTCCGGCGGCAGCGCCTTGGCGTAGATGGTGACCGGAAATCCGGCCTCCTGGACCAGCCGGGCGGTCGACAGCCCCATCACGCCGGCGCCGATCACCGCGACCGGCCCGCCATGGCCCGCCAGGCCAAGCTCGATCGCGAGCTTCGACGAGCCCCAGGACAAGGTGATGCCCGAGCCGCCATGGCCGTAATTGTGGACCAGCCTTTTGTCGCCGAGCGCTTCGGCGCGGACGACGAAGCCCTGGGCGCGATAGGGGCGCAGGCCGGCGAGGGTGCGGATGACGCGCTCGGGCGCGACGTTGACGGCCGGCAGGCAGCCCCGCGCCGCCGGCCGCGCCATCGTCGTCGCGCAGCCGGGAAGCGCAAGCGCGGCGGCGGCGGAACCCAGGAAGGCGCGGCGGTCCATGGCGCGGACCTAGCCACATTCGTCATTCCAGCGAAAGCTGGAATCCATACGGAGTCGGCATGGACCCCAGCTTCCGCTGGGGTGACGGGTCAGGCGGCGGCCGCGCCTTCGATCGTCTCCACCGTCAGCTGGTCGTTGGTGTAGACGCAGATCTCCGCCGCGATCTTCATCGCCTTGCGGGCGATCGTCTCGGCATCTTCCTCATAATCGTAGATCGCGGTCGCCGCGGCGAGGGCGAAATTGCCGCCCGAGCCGATCGCCGCCACGCCGGAGGCGGGCTCGAGCACGTCGCCATTGCCGGTCAGGATCAGGGTGACGTCCTTGTCGGCGACGATCATCATCGCCTCGAGGTTCCTGAGATATTTGTCGGTCCGCCAATCCTTGGCGAGCTCGACCGCGGCGCGCATCAACTGGCCGTGATGCTGCTCCAGCTTGCGCTCGAGCCGCTCGAACAGGGTGAAGGCATCCGCGGTGGCGCCGGCGAAGCCGCCGATCACCGCGCCCTCTCCCAGACGGCGGACCTTCTTCGCATTGGGCTTGATCACGGTCGATTGCAGGGACACCTGGCCGTCGCCGGCGACCACCATTTTGCCGTTCTTGCGCACGCCGAGGATCGTCGTGCCGTGCCAGACTTCCATCTTGGGCTCCCGCTCCTGTTCGGGCGCTATGTGGGATATGGCCGGCCGCGGCGCAACGTCAGCGCCAGCGCCGGGCCTTGCCGCGGAGCCGCTCGAGGTCCCGCCAGTGCGCCTCGACCCGGGCCCGGCCGTCGTCGGTGAGCCGGGCGCGCGTGCAGGGGATCTTGCCCTGATAGCCTTTCTCGACCGCGACCAGCCCGCCCAGCTCCAGCTTCGACAAATGGCTGGAGAGATTGCCCTTGGTGAGGCCGGTCACCGACAGCAGATATTGGAAATCGGCCTCGGCGCAGGCGAGCAGGGCGGAAAGAATGGCGAGCCGGGACGGCTCGTGGATCAGCCGGTCGACCGCGGCCAGCTCGGCGAAGGGCGTTTGATCCACCTCAGGCGCCTTTCATCACCGCGCGCATTTCGTCGTCGTCCAGCAGCACGGCGGCGGTGTAGCCGGTGCCGAGCACCAGCATCATTACCGTGACCATCTCCCGGCTGGTGACCGCGGTGGCGAGCGGAACCAGGCCGAGAGCGGCGAGGCACGCAGCGAGGGTGAGATAGTGGACCCGACCGCCGCCGGTCGACTTTCGATAGAGCACCAGCCCCACCGCCCAGACGAAGCCCGACAGGAAAAGCGGCAGCTGCGCGGGGTAGAGCATGTCCAGCGCCAGCGAGGCGCCCATCGCCGGATAGACGAGCAGCCACTTGACGCGCGACCGCGTGCTGTGCGCGCCCGGAATCGGCCGGACGCTGCCGAACTCGGCCCGGTAAAGCCGCCCGACGCGGGCGGAGACGATCAGGGCAAGCACGGCCACGGCGACGAGCAGGCCTTTGGCAAGCCGCTCGTCGAGAGGGGCATTGGTGATCAGGCCGGCGACGATCAGCACCGGGCCGAGCCCGATGAAGCGCCGACCCTGCCAGAAGAAGAAATTGTCGGTCACGGCGCGCACGCGCTCGCTGCGCTCGATGTCGTCGATGGTGATCCCGGCCATGAACATTCTCCCCGGCGTCGAATACACAGACTAGTTTGCAGTGTCAACTACTTCCCTGCTTCCGCCGCGCGGACATGCGCGATAACCTCGGCGAAAGTTCGGGAGAGATGCATGGCCGCCCTGGCGAGCCGAAAGATCGCCTTGCTCGCGACTGCGCTCGGCGCGACGGCCTTGCCGGCCGAGGGCGCGGGCGACGCCGCGTTCAGCCGGCCGGAGCTTCCCGAGGCCTATTGTCTGCTTCCGCAGGATGAGCCCTCGGGCGGCACGGCGGCGGCGCCCGCGCCGCCCCCCGTGCTGATCGACGGGCTCGGATTTGCCGGGATCGAGGCGGACAGCGCCAATGCCGGGGCCAGGGCCTGGTTCGCGCAGGGCGTTCGGCTGATCTGGGCGTTCGACGAGGCGGAGGGGATCCGCGCCTTTCGGGAGGCGCAGCGGCTCGATCCCAATTGCGCGCTCTGCTTCTTCGGCGAGGCCTGGGCGCGCGGGCCGACGATCAACCTGCAGCCGCGCACCGAAGAGCTGGAAGCGGCCCGCACCGCCGCGCAGCGCGCCGTCGCGCTCGGCGGCAATTTGAGCGCGCGCGATCGCGTGCTCGTCGAGGGCATGGCGCTGCGCACCCGGCCCGGCGCTGCATTCAGCAACGGCCCCTATGCCCGGTTCATGGAGCGCGCCGCCGCGCGCTTTCCGGACGACGATGTGATCGCGGTGATGGCCGCCGATGCGGGGATGGTGACCTGGGGCAACCGCCGGCAGCGCGAGGGCACAGTGGCGCAGCGCCTGCTCGAGCGCGTGCTGGCCCGCAATCCGGATCATAGCGGCGCGATCCATTTCTACATCCACCTCACCGACTGGATCGACCGGCAGGAGCTCGCCGAGCGCTATGCCGACCGGCTGGGACGGATCGCGCCCGCCGCGAGCCACCTCGTCCACATGCCCTCGCACACCTTTTATGGCGTCGGGCGCTATCGGGACGCCGCGGCGGTCAACGTCGCCGCAATTGCCGCCGACGCGGCTTATGAAAGCCGGGTCAGGCCGCCGCCCACCGACTATCGCTCGGGCCTGCTCGCCCACAACATGCATTTCGCCATCGAAAGCGCGCTGGTCCGCGGCGACGCCGCCACCGCGCTCGCCGTGTCGGCCCAGTATCGCGCGCGCTACCTGGGCGAGCGCGGCAACAGCCGCACGCGGCTGCTGGGCTCCGCCACCTGGTACACGCTCGGCCTTCACCGACCGGTCGGCGAGGTGATGGCGGTGGCGGCGCCCGGCAACGCGCTCGAAAAGGCGCTGCGCCTCTATGCGCGCGGGGAGGCGCAGGCGCGCGGGGGAGATGCGGCGGCGGTGCGGGCCGAGGCGGCGGCGCTGGCGGCGCTGCGCACCGGCACCGATGCGCCCGGCCTCGGCCGGAGGGGCAGCGCTCTCGCCGAGATCTTCCAGCACGTGCTGGAAGGGCGGGCGGCGATGCTCGCCGGCGATTTCGATGGGGCCGAGGCCGCCTATCGCGCGGCGATGGACCGCCAGCGCGCCGCCGATTTCGGCAGCGATCCGCCGCTCTACTGGTATTCGGTGCGGCGCAGCCTCGCCGCCGCGATGCTCGCCGGCGGCGACGCGCGCGGCGCGCGCGAGCAGCTCCGCGCCTCGCTGCGGCACTGGCCGAACGATCCGCTCGCGCTCTACGCGCTGTCGCTCGCCGAGCGGAGGCTCGGCAAGGCGGGCGACGCCGACCGCGCCCTTGAGGCGGCGCGGGCCGGGTGGGCCGGCGACGTCGCCGCCGTGCCGCTGACGCGCATCTGAATCTCTGGTGCCAGGCACGTGCCTGGTACCATGCTCGCAATGGTAAGATGCCGAGCCCGCCCCGAAACCGCGCGGGCCTTACAAGAAGGGGGAAGCGTGATAGTCTCTTTTCCCAAACGCGGAGGGGACAATGAACAGGGCCTTTGGAATCCTGGCGGCGATAACAGGTGCCTTCTCAACGCCCCTCCTGGCGCAGGATTTAAGGTACCAAATGAGCACTGGGAACGATGTGTATTCCGTATGCACCGGCAATAGCTCGACGGAGCAGGTGGTCTGTGTCGCGTGGGTTGCAGGACTCGCTGCGGGCTTGAACGCAATGCAGGCCGATGCCGCGAGGCCAATCATTTGCTTCCCGGCAGGGTCGAACAATGGTCAGTACAAAGACATCATAATCGCAGCCATGCGGAGTCGCCCAGACCTTCGGCATTTTGACGCTGGAATATTAGGCTTAGACGCGCTTTCGCGGGCCTTCCCCTGTCGTCAAAATTCAAACTGACCATTACCTACGATCGAGCGGTGCAGCGCCCCATCGCCACGGCCCGGACAGGCTGGGGCAGGCGACGTCGCCCGCCGCGCCGCTGGCGCGCATCCGAAGCTTAGATTAGGCAGGGCGGGATGGATGTGCTCCTTCTCCTGCTGCTGCTTGGGGCGATCGCCGTCCTCTTCGTCCAGCTGAGCGAGGTCAAGGCGCGGCTGCGGCAGCTCGAAGGGCGGCTCGAGCACGAGCCGCGGGCCGCACCCGAGCGAGTGGCCGAGCCCGAGCCCGAACCCGCGCCGCCGCCCGAATGGGTTCCCAGCACGCCGCCGCCGCCGGCGCCCGTCGTGACCTTCGACTGGCAACCGGAGGAAATCCGGGAGGAGCCGGCCGAGCGGACCGAAACGCTCGGCGGGCTGTTCGAGCGGTTCGTCGCGGGGCGCCTGCTGATCTGGATCGGCGGCGCGGCCCTGTTCGTCGCCGGGATCCTGCTGGTCCGCTACTCGATCGAGGTCGGGCTCGTCACCCCGGCGGCGCGGATGATCGGCGCCGCCGTGTTCGGGCTGCTGCTGATCGGCGGCGCCGAATATGCCCGCTCCGGGCGGTTCGCGGACGAGCCCCGGATCGCCCAGGTCCTCGCCGGGGCCGGCCTCGCCGTCCTCTACGCGACCGGCTACGGCAGCCACGTCCTTTACGGGCTGCTCGACGACCGCGCCGCGGGGGCCGCGATGGTCGCGGTCAGCGCCGGGGCGCTGCTGATGTCGTTGCGCCATGGCGCGCCGACCGCGGTGATGGGGCTGATCGGCGGCTTCCTGACGCCGTTGCTCGTCGGCAAGCCGGACGCGAGCGCGATCCCGCTGCTCGCCTATCTGACCCTGCTCGACCTTGCCCTGTTCGCCATCGCCTGGCGGCGCGGCTGGACCTGGCTCGCCGCCGCGGCGGTGCTGCTGAGCTTCGTCTGGAGCGGCTACGTCCTCACCAGGCCGCCCGACGACGCGCTGGCCGGCGGCCTGTTCGCGCTCCTGCTCGGCCTCGGCGCGTCGCTGGCGCGGCCCGGCGAGGGGCGGCATTTGCGGCTGATCCAGCCGCTCGCCATCGCCGCGTTGCAGCTCGCCGCCCTCGTTGCCCGCACCGATCTCGGCATCGAGGCTTGGGAATTGTTCGGCCTGCTCGGCGCGGCGACGCTCGCGCTCGCCTTGCTCAAGCCCGAATATCGGCTCGCGCCGCCGGTCGCGCTCGCTTTGGCGCTGCTGCTGCTCGCTGCCAAGGCGGCAAGCATCGACGCCCCGTTCGTCCCGCACGCGGCGATCGGCATCACCTTGCTGTTCGGCGGCGGCGGGCTCGCGCTCAGCCTGTGGCGCAACCGCCTCATATGGACGTTGATCGCCGCCTTCGGCCTTGCCGGCCCGGCGCTGATCGTGCGCGCCCTGCGGCCGGACCTGCTCCAATTGCCTGCCTGGGGCGCACTGATGGCCGCGCTCGCGCTCGGGTCCGCTTTGCTCGTCTGGGCGAACCGGAAATCGGCCGAGCCGCCGGTCAGCGCCGCTTTGCTGATGGCGTGCACCGCCGCCGCCCTGCTCGCCGGCGCCGCCGTCTGGGACCTCGTCCCGGCCGACTTCGTCGCCGCCGGCTGGCTCGCCGTCGCGCTGGCGCTGGCGCTGGTCGCCCGCCGCCTCGACGATCTTGCGCCCGACGTCGTCGCGCTTGCGGCCGCGGCGTTCGGCGTGGCCCGCGCGCTGGCGATGGTGCCGGACTTGTGGATCGCCTTGACGGGCGCGCCGATGGGATTTCCGGTCACCGCCGCCGTCCTGCCGACCGCTCTGGCGGGCTTCTATTCGCTGGCGCTTCCGGCACTGCTCCTCGCCGCGCTGCACTGGGCGCTGCCGCCGCTGCCGCCGCGCGCGCGCTGGCTGCCGCCGGGCGCCGCCGGCCTGTTCGCTATCGCCGCCTTCTATGTCTGGTTCAAGCAGGCGTTCGGGCTCGCCGAGGGCGCCGATTTCGTCGCCCGCGGCCTGATCGAGCGGACGATCGTCACCCAGGCCCTGTTCGCTGCCGGCTGGCTGCTCGGCGGCGGCATCGTCCGGCCGCCTTTGCTCGCGCCCGACCGCGCCCGGCTCGCCGGCACCGTCCTCACCGCGCTCGCCGCGGCGCGGCTGATCTGGTTCGACATGATCCTGTTCAATCCAGCCTGGCAGGATCAGTGGGTCGGCCCGCTCCCGGTCCTCAACCTGATCCTGCCCGAATATCTGCTCAGCGCATTCTGGCTCTACGCGGCGCGGCGCCGGGCCGAGGCGGCGACCCGCTCGGGCTTCTGGCTCGCGGCCTTCCTCGCCGCTCTGATCGGCGGAGTCGCCCTGCTCGTCCGCCAGGCCTTCCACGGCGCGATCCTGACCGGCGGGGAGATGCCGATCGCCGAGACCTACGGCTATTCGCTGGCCGGCCTCGCCGTCGCCATCGGCCTCATCCTCGCCGGCATGCGCCTGCCCGACAAGGCGCTTCGGCTCGCCGGGCTGATCCTGTTGACCGCGACCATCGTCAAGGTTTTCCTCGTCGACGCTTCGGCGCTCAAGGGGGTGCTGCGCATCCTTTCCTTCCTCGGGCTCGGCGTCGCCCTGATCGGCATCGGCCGGCTCTACGGCCCGGTGCTGCGGGCGGAGCGCGACGGCAGCTAGTCTGGCGAACCCCCGCAAATCCGATTATTGTCGGCCGGGGGGAACGCGCTGGCATGACGCACGACGTCTTCATCAGCCATTCGACGCACGACCGGGATGTGGCCGACGCAGCCTCGATCGCGCTCGAGCAGCGCGGCTTTCGCTGCTGGATCGCGCCGCGGGACCTCGATCCCGGCCGGGATCATGGCGAAGCGATCGCCGAAGCGATCGCCGCGGCCCGTGTCTTCTTGCTGATCTTTTCGGCGGCGACCGATGCCCGGGAGATCGGAAAGGCGGCCGAGGCGGGCGTACCGATCGTCGCCTTGCGGGTCTCCGACGCGCCGGTCGGCGCGGGTCTCGACCGCTTGCTCGCTTCGGCGCAATGGGTCGAGGCGCTGACCCCGCCGATCGCGCCGCATCTCGACTATCTCGGCGACACCGTTGCCGAGCTGCTCGATTCGGCCCGGCGCGGATCGCTGCCGGCGACGGGCCCGCCGCAGCACCGCGCGACTCCTCTCTGGCTGCCGATCGCCCTGGCCGGCGCCGCCGGCATCGCCGCGATCGCGCTGGCGGCTGCCTATGTCGGGAGCAAGCCGGGATGACGCAGGAGCGCGACCGCGCCGAAATCGGCGCCGCAGTCGACGAAATGTACGCGATGATCTCGGGCGCCAGGGGACCGCGCGACTGGTCGCGCCAGGCCAAATGCTTCCACCCCGAGGCGCGCCAGATCCGCACCTGGATCGGCGAGGACGGGCGGCCCGCCTGCCGGATCATGACCCTCGACGAATATGCCCGCGACACCACGCCCTTCTTCGCCGACAACGACTTTTACGAGGTCGAGACCGCCCGCCGGATCGATCTGTTCGGCAATATCGCCCATGTCTGGAGCGCCTATGAGGCGCGGCGCGCTCTCGACGATGCCGAGCCCGAGCGCCGCGGCATCAATTCGATCCAATTGTTCCGGGACCCCGAGCGCGGCTGGCGGATCATGGCGATGCTCTGGGACAATGAGCGGGAGGGCGTCGCCCTGCCGAGCTTCGAGTGATGGTCGGGGCGACTGGATTCGAACCAGCGACCCCCACACCCCCAGTGTGATGCGCTACCAGGCTGCGCTACGCCCCGACCAAGGCGCGGCATTTAGGCGGCGGTAGGAGGGAAGGCAAGCAATGCGATACGGCGTGAGCAGCTTCGATCAGATCAAGGACCTCAGCGGCCTCGAGATGTTGCGGGCGATGATCGCCGGCGAGCTTCCCGCCGCGCCGATCGCCGAGCCGCTCAATTTCCGCCTGGTCGAGGTCGAGAAGGGACGGGCGGTGTTCGAAGGGACGCCGGCGCCGAGCCTGCTCAATCCGCTCGGCGCGGTTCATGGGGGCTGGGCGCTGACCCTGATCGACAGCGCCTGCGGCTGCGCCGTCCATACCGAGCTGGACGCCGGCACCGGCTACACGACGGTCGAGACCAAGGTGAACTTCACCCGCCCGATCGCGCCCGACGGCGGACCGGTGCGCTGCGAGGGCCGGGTCTTGAGCCGCGGCCGCCAGATCGCCACCGCCGAGGCTTTTCTGCGTTCCGCGGAAGGCAAGCTGCTCGCCCACGGCACCTCGACGCTGATCCTGCTTCCCCCAAATAGTCATCCCGACGAAAGTCGGGACCGATGAACACGGACTCGGCACAAACTCGCCTGTGCCGGTGTTCCTGGATCCCGGATCAAGTCCGGGATGACGCAGGAGTGGTCAGTCGCCCATCACGTTCTGCAGGAAGCTCGCCTCATAGGCCTTGATGCTGATCGACCTTATGTCGGCATTGGCGAGCGGCGCCATCAGCTCCGGGATCCGCGCCGAATGGGCGTCGAGCGCGGCCTGGTCGCGCCACGCCTCGGTGATCAGCAACAGGTTGGGATCGCCCAGCGCGACACCATAAGCGTAGCGCTCGCACCCCTCTTCCGCCCGCGACGATTCGACGTTGCCGGCGAGCGCGCCCTTGAGCCGCTCGATCTCGCCGTCGCCGAACCTGACTTCGCCCAGCACGATGATCATCTCGATCCCTCCTCTCCTTGCCTTGGCAATCGCCAGTCCCCATGATAGGCGCACCGCGCTTTCCAACGCGAGCGCCTTCGCGCCGCGCCTTCCAGGTAGGAACAGATGTTCGAATCCCCAGCCTTTGCACAGGCCGCCAATGGCGGGACCGCAGCCGGAGGAACGGCGGCGATCCTCAACATGGTGCTGCCGCTCATCCTCATCTTCGTCATCTTCTACGTGCTGCTGATCCGCCCGCAGCAGAAGCGGATGAAGCAGCACCAGGACATGCTCGGCGCGGTCAAGCCGCGCGACGTCGCGGTGACCAGCGGCGGCCTCGTCGGCAAGGTGACCAAGGTCGACGACAATGAGGTCGAGCTCGAAATCGCCCAGGGCGTGCGGGTCCGGGTGATCAAGTCGATGCTGAGCGACGTCCGCCCGCACGGCGCCAAGGCAGCGAACGACTGATGGCCCGCCGATGCTGAATTTCCCCCGCTGGAAGGTCTGGGGCATCACCCTGCTCTGCGTGTTCGGCGTCCTGCTCGCCGTGCCCAGCCTGATTCCGGCGAACGTCATGGCCGGCATGCCGTCCTTCGCCCAGCAGATCCGCGACAAGGTTCACGTCAATCTCGGCCTCGATCTGGCCGGCGGCAGCCATTTGCTGCTCGAGGCGGAAGTCGCCGACGTCTCCCGCCAGCGGCTGGAGAGCATGGAAGAGCTGATGCGCCGCGAGCTGCGCCGGGCGAGCATCCGCATCGGCGAAGTCTCGACCAGCGGCGGCCAGCTCAGCTTCGTCGTCCGCAATCCGGCCCAGCTCGGCGAGGCCCGCCAGATCGCCCTCGCCCAGAGCCAGGGCGGCAGCGCCCTTTCCGCCACCCAGGACTGGGACGTCAGCGTCGATGGCAACCGCATCGCCATGCGCCAGAACCAGGCCGGCATCGCGCGGGCGATCGACGAGGCGATGGGCAATGCCCGCGAGGTGATCGACCGCCGAATCAACCAGCTGGGAACGCTCGAGCCGACCATCATCCGCCAGGGAAGCAGCCGAATCGTCGTCCAGGTGCCGGGCATGCAGGATCCGGAGGCGCTCAAGCAGCTGATCGGGCGCACCGCCCGGCTCGAGTTCAAGCTGGTCGCGCCGCTCTCCGAGGAGCAGCTGCGCTCGGGCCGCGCCCCGCCGGGCATCCAGATCCTCCCTTATGTCGAAAATGGCCAGTCGCGGCCGATGGCGGTGCAGCGCCGCGCCATGATCGCCGGCGACCAGATCGCCGACGCGCGGCAGAATTACAACGAGAATGGCGAGGTCGCCGTCGCGATCACCTTCAACTCCGCCGGCAGCCACCGCTTCGCCCGGGTGACGCAGGAGAATGTCGGCCGGCCGTTCGCCATCATCCTCGACAATGTCATCATCTCGGCGCCCAACATCCGCGAACCGATCCTCGGCGGCAGCGCCTCGATCGCCGGCAGCTTCACCGTCGAATCGGCCAATCAGCTCGCCATTTCGCTCCGCTCGGGCCGGCTGCCGGTCGAGCTGCACGTCATCGAGGAGCGCACCGTCGGCCCCGATCTCGGCGCCGATTCGATTCGGCTCGGAGTCATCGCCTCGATCGTCGCGACCCTCGCGGTGATCCTCTTCATGCTGATCACCTACGGCCGGTTCGGCGTCTATACGACGATCGCGCTGATCCTGAACGGCCTCATGATCATCGGCATCATGGCCTTCTTCAACGCGACCCTCACCTTGCCCGGCATTGCCGGCTTCGTGCTCACGATCGGCGCCGCGGTCGATGCGAACGTGCTGATCAACGAGCGCATCCGCGAGGAGCAAAGGCGCGGGCGGCGGCTGCTCGACGCGCTCGAGACCGGCTACAAGGAGGCGCAGACCGCGATCTTCGACGCCAACATCACCAACGTCATCGCCGCCGTCCTGATGTTCTATTTCGGCTCGGGCCCGATCCGCGGCTTCGCCGTCGTGCTGATGATCGGCATCGTCACCTCGGTGTTCACCGCGGTCAACGTGACCCGGATGATGGTCGCCCTCTGGGTCCGCCGCGCGCGGCCGAAGGAATTGCACATATGAAGCTGCTCAAGCTCGTCCCGGACAACACCAACCTCGATTTCATGCGCTGGCGCAACATCGCGCTGATCCTCTCGATCATCGTCACCGCGGCCTCGATCGCGCTCGTCTCCACCCGCGGCCTGAACTGGGGCGTCGACTTCGTCGGCGGCCAGAGCGTGCGCGTCACCTTCAGCCAGCCGCCCAATCTCGATCAGCTGCGCTCGCGGGTGAACGGCCTCGGCCTCGGCGACGCGAGCCTGCAGGAGTTCGGATCGCCCAACGTCATCTCGATCCGCATGCCGCTGCCCGCGGGCGGCGAGACCGCCGCCACCCGTGCCGCGAGCCAGGTCCGCGCCGCGATCACCCAGATCCATCCCGACGCGCGCTTCGACGCGGTCGAGACGGTCTCGGGCAAGGTCTCGCAGGAGCTGCTCCGATCCGGCGCGCTCGCCATCGGCCTGGCGATGCTCGGTATCGCCATCTACATCTGGATAAGGTTCGAATGGCAATTCGGCGTCGGCGCGCTGGTCACCCTGTTCCACGACGTCTGGATGACGATGGGTTTCTTCTCGCTGAGCCAGCTCGAATTCAATCTGAACGTCGTCGCCGCGATCCTGACCATCGTCGGCTATTCCTTGAACGACACCGTCGTCATTTACGACCGCATCCGCGAGAATCTTCGAAAATACCGCAAGATGGAGATCGTGCCGCTCCTGAACCTCTCGCTCAACGAGACGCTGTCGCGGACGATGGTCACCAGCCTTTCGATCCTGCTCGCGCTGCTCGCTCTGCTGCTGATCGGGCCGGACGTGATCTTCGGCCTGACCATCGCCATCTTCATCGGCATCTTCGTCGGCACCTATTCGTCGATCTACATCTCCTCGCCGATCCTGGTCTGGCTCAGGGTGACGACGGCGAGCTTCCTGCCCAAGGACCCGGTCAGCCGCGCCGAGCGCGGGCCGCGCAACGAAGGCTATGACGGCGCCCAGGTTTGAAGCGAGCCCTCCCCACGCGGGCCCCCGCGTGCAGGGCTTCGCCGGGGCGAGCTTCCTGATCGACGGCACCGCCTATGAGAGCGTGCTGCTGACCCCGGAGCGGGCGGCGCCGTGGCGCGCACCCGCGCTCGACCGGCTCGCGCCCGCGGACGTTGCGGCCTTGCTGGCGCTCGATCCGCCGCCCGAATTCCTGATCCTCGGCACCGGCCCGGTGCAGGTCTTTCCGCCGCGCGCCTTCGTCGCCGCTCTCGAGGCGCAGGGGGTCGGCGTGGAGGCGATGGACAGCCGCGCCGCTGCGCGCATTTGGGGCCTGCTGCGCGGCGAGGGCCGCTGGATCGCGGCGGCGCTGCTGCCGCTCTGAAAATAGGGACTGTCCCTATTTTTGGCGCTGCTGCCGCTCTGAAAATAGGGACTGTCCCTATTTTTGGCGAAGCAGCGAGGCGAGATGGTCGCGCAGCTCGGCGGCGTTGCGCGTCCAGCTGAACCGCTCCGCGGCGGCGCGGACCGCCGCCGGATCGGCAGGGGCGGCGAGCAGCTCGCGCACCGCCGCCGCGATCGCCGCGGGCTCGCGCGGCACCAGCCGCCCAGCCTCGGGCCGGTCGATCGCCTCGCGGGCGCCGCCGACGTCGCTGGTCACCACCGGCGTCCCGCAGGCGAGCGCTTCGACCCAGACGTTGGCGAGGCCCTCCGAAGCCGTCGGCAGCACCAGCACGTCGGCGGCGGCGAGCAGCCCGGGCATGGCGTCGTGCGGCTGGACGCCGAGGAAGCGCACCCGCGAGGCGACTCCCGCAGTCCGCGCCAGGGCTTCGAGCCGGCCGCGATCGGGCCCGCCGCCGACCAGGAACAGCGTCGCCTCGGGAATGAGCGCCAGCGCCGCCAGAGCGAGGTCCTGCCCCTTGCGCGGGATCAGATTGCCGACGGTGATCAGCGCCGGGCCTTCGACGCCAAGCGCGGTCTTGGCGTCCGGGCGGAAGCGATCGAGATCGATGCCCGTATAGTGGATCCGGATCTTCTCGCCGGGCAGGCCGAGCGCGATCATGTCGCGCCGGAGCGCGGCGCTGACCGAGAGCAGCCCCCCGGCCGCCTCGCCGGCCGCCGCGATCTGGGCTGCGATCGGGGGCCGAGTCCCCCAGAAGGTGATGTCGCTGCCCCGCGCCTTGATCGAAAAGGGCACGCCGAGCGCTTCCGCCAAATGCATCGCCGCCGGCCCGTCCGGCCAGAAGAATTCGGCGTCGATCAAATCGAACGGGAAACGGCGGCGAATGTCCCGGAGGACGGGCAGCAGCGCTTCGGCCATCGCCCGCGCCCGGCCCGCCTTGCCGGCGCCGGGCCAGACCCGGTAGCGGGGGCGATGGACGGCGAGCCCGTTACGGGTCTCGCGCGCCGGCAGCCGCCGCAGCCCGGAATAATGGGGATGGAGCGACAGCGGCCGGACCGGCAGGCCGACCGGCGCCACCACCTCGACCTCGACTCCGGGCAGCGCGGCGAGCTCGCGCGTCTGCCGCTCGACGAAGCCGCCGAAAGTCGGGCGGAAGCCGTCCGGGAACAGGGTTGCGAGGGTGAGCACGCGCAGCATCCCCGCGCGCATAGCAAAGCCCGGCTAAGGACGCGCCATTAAACGCTCGTTCATCGCCGTCCGTCCCTGATGCGAGACGCCGCTTGGCCTCCGCCCGACCCTCCGCTAAGAAGCCCGCCATGCAGATCAGATCCCGTGCCGCATTGCTCCTCGCGCTCTCCGTCAGCCTGGTTCCACTCTCCGCCTGCGCGGCCCTCGGCGGCGGCAGCCGGACGCGGGCGGACACGCGCTACGTCGCCCGCGACGTCAACACCCTGTACAACGCGGCGTGGGACCGGATGCAGCGGCGCAACTACGCCCAGGCGGCGATCATCTTCGACGAGGTCGAGCGCCAGCATCCCTATTCGATCTGGGCGCGGCGGGCGCAGCTGATGAGCGCCTTTTGCTATTATGCGGCCGGCGACCATACCAAGTCGATCGAATCGGCGCGGCGCTTCATGTCGATCCACCCCGGCAATCGCGACGCCCCCTATGCGCTCTATCTGATCGCGCTCAATTATTATGAGCAGATCAACGACGTCACCCGCGATCAGGGGGTGACCCGCCAGGCCTTGCAGTCGCTCGGCGAGGTCGTCCGGCGTTATCCGGATTCGCCTTATGCCGCCGACGCCCGGGTCAAGGTGGATCTGGTCCGCGACCATCTTGCCGGCAAGGAGATGGAGATCGGCCGATTCTACCAGCGCCGCCGGCAATGGCTGGCGGCGACCGTCCGGTTCCGCACCGTGGTCGATGAGTATCAGACCACCAGCCACGTGCCCGAGGCGCTGATGCGGTTGACCGAATCCTATCTCGCGCTGGGCATTCCGGAGGAAGCGCGGCGCGCGGCGGCCGTGCTCGGCGCCAATTATCCCCAGACCCGCTGGTACCAGCGCGCCTACGACCTCGTTCAGCGCCACGCGCCGCAGGCGGCCGCGGCGGCCCCGCCCCCCGCGACTTGATCTGCCGCGCGGCGCGGTGGCAGAGACGGACTTGTGCTGACCGCCCTCTCGATCCGCGACGTCGTGCTGATCGACACGCTCGAACTGGAGTTCGGGCTGGGCCTCGGCGTGCTGACCGGCGAGACCGGCGCCGGGAAATCGATCCTCCTCGACGCGCTCGGCCTTGCGCTCGGGACGCGCGCGGACAGCAATCTCGTCCGTGCCGGCCAGAGCCAGGCGACGGTCAGCGTCACCTTCGAAACGGCCGCCGATCATCCGGCGCTGGCCTTGCTCGACGGCAACGGGCTCGGCGCGGAGCCGGGCGAGCCGCTGGTAATCCGCCGGGTCGTCAAGGCCGATGGCGGTAGCCGCGCCTTCGTCAACGACCAGCCCGTCTCGGCAGGATTGCTGCGCGAGCTCGGCGCCACTCTCGTCGAGATCCACGGCCAACATGACGATCGCGGCTTGCTCAACCCTCGCGGGCACCGTGCCTTGCTCGATGCCTATGCCCGGATCGACGCCAGTGAGGCCGAAGCCGCCTGGCAGCGGCTGCGCACGCTCGAAGCCGCGCTCGCCGCCGCCCGCGCCGAGGCGGAAAGCGCCGCCCGCGACCGCGAATGGCTCGAACATGCCGCCGAGGAGCTCGGCCGGCTCGGCCCGGAGCCGGGCGAGGAGGAGAGCCTCGCCGGCCTCAGGGCGTCGATGCAGGCGGGCGCGCGGCTCGGCGACGAGCTCGGCACGATCGCCGCCCTGCTGGCGGGATCGGAGGGCGGGCTGGCCCAGATCCGCCAGGCGGCGCGGCGGCTCGACCGGATCGCCGCCGAGCATCCCCTGCTCGCCGAATCGCTGGCGGCGCTCGACCGCGCGGTGATCGAGGCGGCCGACGCGGAAGCGGCGCTCGATCGCGCCGCCGACGCGCTCGCCTTCGATCCGGCCCGGCTCGAGGAGGCCGAGACGCGGCTGTTCGAGATCCGGGCGCTGGCCCGCAAGCACCGCGTCGAGCCGGACGCGCTGCCGGCGCTGCAGCTGGAGCTGAGGGAGAGGCTCGGCGCGATCCGGGCCGGCGGCGAGCGGATAACGGCGATCGAGGCCGACCTTCGGGAGGCGCGGGCCGCCTATGATTCGGCCGCCGCGGCGCTGAGCGCGGCACGGCGCGCGGCGGCGGCGCGGCTCGACTCGGCGGTGGCCGCGGAATTGCCGCCGCTGAAGCTCGATCAGGCCCGCTTCCGCACCGCCATCGCCGAGGCGGAGCCGGGCGCCGCGGGCCGCGATCGAGTCGAATTCGAGGTCTCGACCAATCCCGGCGCGCCGTTCGGGCCGCTGATCCGGATCGCCTCGGGCGGCGAATTGTCGCGCTTCATCCTCGCCCTCAAGGTCGCGCTCGCCGAGGAAGGCGGGGCGACGACGATGATCTTCGACGAGATCGACCGCGGCGTCGGCGGTGCCGTCGCCAGCGCCGTCGGCGAGCGGCTCCACCGGCTCGCCGCCCGCGGCCAGGTCCTCGTCGTCACCCACTCGCCCCAGGTCGCCGCCCGCGGCGCCCGCCATCTGCTGATTGAAAAGAGCCATGACGGCCTCGTCACCCGCACCGGAGTCCACCTGCTCGACGACGAGCGCCGGCGCGAGGAGATCGCGCGAATGCTCTCCGGCGCCCAGGTCACCGACGAAGCGCGGGCGCAGGCGTCGAGATTGCTGGAGGCGGCGTGACCGAAGCCGAGGCCGCGGCGGAGCTGGAGCGCCTTGCGGCGGCGATCGCGCACCACAATAGGCTCTATCACACCGAGGACGCGCCCGAGATACCGGACGCCGAATATGATGCTTTGGTCCGCCGCAATGCCGAGCTGGAGGAGCAATTCCCGCAGCTCGTCCGCGCCGACAGCCCGTCGCGGCTGGTCGGCGCGGCGCCTGCGGCCCATCTCTCCAAGGTTCGTCATGCGCTGCCGATGCTCAGCCTCGACAATGCGTTCGCCGAGGAGGAGGTGGCCGACTTTATCGGCCGGATCCGTCGCTTCCTGAATCTTGCCGAGGACGCCGAGATCGCGCTCACTGCCGAGCCCAAGATCGACGGCCTGTCCTGCTCGCTGCGCTACGAAAAGGGCCTGCTCGTCCTTGCCGCCACTCGCGGCGACGGTACCACCGGCGAGGTCGTCACCGCAAATGTCGCGACCATCGCCGACGTGCCGCAGGAGCTTGAGGGGGCGGCGCCGGACGTGTTCGAAATCCGCGGCGAGGTCTATATGTCGAAGGCCGATTTCGCCGCCTTGAACCAGCGCCAGCAGGCGGAAGGCGGCAAGATCTTCGCCAACCCGCGCAACGCCGCCGCCGGCTCGCTGCGCCAGAAGGATGCGGCCGTGACGGCGGCGCGGCCGCTGCGCTTCTACGCCCATGGCTGGGGCGAGGCCTCGGCCTTGCCCGCCGACACGCAAATGGGGGTGATGCGGGCGATCGAAGACTGGAATGTCCCGATCGCCCCGGATCTCGTCCTGACCACGAATTTCGATTCGCTCATCGAACATTATCTGGCGATCGAGGCGAAGCGCGCCGATTTGCCGTTCGACATCGACGGCGTCGTCTACAAGGTCGACCGGCTCGACTGGCAGCGAAGGCTCGGCCAGGTCGCCAGGGCGCCGCGCTGGGCGCTGGCGCACAAATTCCCCGCCCAGCGCGCCGAAACCACGCTCGAGGGAATCGACATCCAGGTCGGCCGCACCGGCAAGCTGACCCCCGTCGGCCGGCTTCGCCCGGTCACGGTCGGCGGGGTCACCGTTGCCAATGTCACCCTCCACAATCGCGACGAGATCGCGCGGCTGGGCGTGAGGATCGGCGATCGGGTGGTGGTCCAGCGCGCCGGCGACGTCATCCCGCAGATCGTCGACAATCTCACCCGCGCCGAGTCGCGGCCGGCTTATGTTTTTCCCGACCACTGCCCGCAGTGCGGCAGCGAAGCGGTGGCCGAGGAGGGCGAGGTCGACGTCCGCTGCACGGGCGGCCTGATCTGCCCGGCCCAGCGCTTCGAGCGGCTGCGCCACTTCGTCTCGCGCGGCGCGCTCGACATCGAGGGGCTCGGCGAGAAGTCGATCGCCGAGTTTATCGAGCTGGGCTGGCTCAAGGAACCCGCCGACATCTTCCGCCTTCACCGTCATCGCGACGAGCTGATCGGCCGCGAGGGCTGGCAGGCCAAATCGGTCGACGCCTTGCTCGCCGCGATCGAGGCGAAGCGCGAGCCGGATGCCGCCCGCCTGCTGTTCGGCCTCGGCGTCCGTCATGTCGGCAGCGTCACCGCCCGCGACCTGATGAAGGAGTTCGGATCCCTGCCCCGCCTGCGCACGGCCGCGGCGGCGGCGCGCGCCGGCGATGCCGAGGCGTTGGCCGAGCTGACCTGCGTCGAGGGCGTCGGCCCGGCGGTGGTGAGCGCGCTCGGCGATTTCTTTCACGAGCCGCACAACATCGCCGCCTGGGACGATCTGCTCGCCGAGGTGAGGCCGCCGCCCTTCCAGGTCGAAACCCGCGATTCGCCGGTCACCGGCAAGACATTGGTCTTCACCGGCAGCCTCGAGACGGTGTCGCGCGACGAGGCCAAGGCGCAGGCCGAAGCGTTGGGCGCCAAGGCCGCGGGCTCGGTCTCCGCCAAGACCGACCTCGTCGTCGCCGGGCCCGGGGCCGGCTCGAAATTGAAGAAGGCCGAGGAGCTCGGGATCAAGGTCATCACCGAGGCCGAGTGGCTCGAGCTGGTGCGGACCGCGCAGTCCTCCTAGCCGCACCATTCCGGTCCTATCTGCGCGCCCGGCGCCGGCGGCGATCTGATATGTCCGGACGATCAACGGGGGAGGGGTGCGATGAGTCGCCTTGCTGTCCTCACTGCCGCCGCGTCGCTGCTGGTCAGCGGCTGTGCCTATCACCGCCTGACCGTCGCCGATCCCAATCCGGCCAGCCCGTGGATCGGCGTCGACAGCAACGCGGCCGGGTTCGGCGCGATCGAGCGGCGGACGGTGGCCGAATGCCCGACCAACCTCATCGACCAGGTCCGGGTCCGCCAGACCTTCGCCCAGTCGCTCGCCACGGTGCTGACGCTCGGCCTGTGGATGCCGGCGCGAATCGAATATCGCTGCGCGAAAGCGCCGACCGCAGAAGGCTCCACCGAAGGCTCGACCGGGGGCTGAACATGGCCGCCGATCCCGACCTCGTCCGCAAGGCGCCCGACACCTGGAAGAATTTGCACGGCACCGTCAGCGTGCCGCTGAAGGCGCGGCTCACCGTGCTCAACAAGGTCAAGGGCAGGTCGACGCTGGACGGCATGCGCGACACGGCCGGCCGGATCCAGGCGATCGTCAGGGACGCGGTGGGGCAAAAGCTGCGGCTGCGCCCGGTCGGCTCGCGCTGGTCTTTCTCGGAAGTGGCGGCCGGCGAAGGCGGCTGGGCGCTGGAGACCGACAATCTCGACATGAGCTTCGCGGTCGCCGCCGGCAGCCTCGACCCCGCCTTCAAGGGCAGCGCCGATGGGCTGATCCTCGGGCAATGCGGGCGAACCATCTCCAAGATCAACCAGGCGCTCGAGACGCCGGCGCGGGGCCGCGCGCTCAAGACCTCGGGCGCAAGCAACGGCCAGACCGTGGCCGGCATGATCGGCACCGGCACCCACGGCTCGGCGATCGACGTCGGCGCGATCGAGAGCCAGGTCGCCGGCGTCCAGCTGCTGACCGGCAGCCGCAACCTCTGGGTCGAGCATCCGCAGGCGCCGGTAATGAACGCCGCCTTTGCGGCCAGGCTCGGCGCCGAGCTGAAGCGCGACCCGCTCCTGTTCCGCGCTGCCTTGGTCAATTTGGGGGCGCTCGGCATCGTCCATGCGGTGCTGCTGCGCTCGGTGCCGCGCTACCTCCTGCTCTCCTCGCTCAAGCGGATGAAGACCGCCGACGTTGCGCACGCGATGGCGAGCCTCGACTTCGCCGGGGCGCCGCTCCCGGACCCGGCGCGCCGGCCCTATTTCTTCATGGCGACGGTGGTCCCCTCGGATCCGGACACCGCATACGTCACGGTCAGGTACCAGCAGCCCTGTCCGGCCGATTATCTGCCCGATTACACGCTCAAGAGCCGCTACGAGCCCGGCAACGATCTCCCCGCCGTGGCCGGCAAGCTGCTCGATGTCGCGCCCGCGCTGCGGCCGGCGCTGACGCCGCTGATGATCAAGGCCGAGCTTTCCGAATTCTCCGGCCGGCTGGGAACGCCCGGCGAGACCTACAATCACACCAATTCGAGAGCGGGCGTCGCCGGCTCGGCGACAGCGGTCCCGGTCGCGCGCGTCGGCGATGCGCTCGCCGCGGCGCGGGCGGTGTTCGAGGCGGACAAGGGCGCGCCGATCGCCTGCGCCTGCCGCTACACCCGCAAATCGCCGGCTTTGCTCGGCTTCACCTGCTTCGATCCGACCTGCGTGATCGACTTCGACGGCGTCGACACCAAGGCGACCCGGCGGGTGATCGCCGCCTTCCGCGACCGGCTCGACGCCGAATCGATCCCGTTCGCCCAGCATTGGGGCAAGATCCACTCGCTGACCCGGGCGCGGGTGCGGGCCAGCTTCGGCAGCGCCGTCGACGACTGGACCGGGGCCCGCCGCGAGCTGATGCCCGACAAGGCCGAGCGCGACACCTTCTCGACCGCTTTGTTCGATTCGATCGGCCTCAACGACTGAGCGGTCGCCGCAGGCCCCGCTTGCGCATCACCAGGGTCGGCCAGTCGCCGCGGTCGATTCGCGCCGCCATCCTCATCCCCTCCCGCTGATAGGCGGAAGCGACCGCTTCGGCCTGGTGGCCGAGCAGGCCGGCGAGGATCAGCCGCCCGCCCGGCGCCAGCGACCCCGCCAGCGCGGGCGCGAGGCCGATCAGCGGCCCGGCGAGGATGTTGGCGATGACGAGGTCGTAGGGCGCTCGCGCCTGGAGGCGGCGGTGGTCCATGCCCGCCGCCACCGCCAGCTCGACCTGCCCGGGCGCGCGGCCGACGGCGGCCCGGTTGACCGCCGCATTGCCGGCCGCGACCGCGATCGCCACCGGATCGACGTCCGAAGCGATCGCCCGCGCCGCCGGCCAAAGTCGCAGCGCCGCGAAGGCGAGCAGGCCGGTGCCGGTGCCGATGTCGGCGAGATTGCGGACCGGCGTCCCGGCGGCCTTGATTGCGTCCAGCGCGATCAGGCAGCCGGTCGTGGTCTCGTGCTGGCCGGTGCCGAACGCCCGCCCGGCGTCGATCTCGAGCGCGACCGCGCCCGCCGGGGCCTCGCCGCGATGGGCGGGCGTGTGGACGAAGAAGCGGCCGGCGCGAATCGGGTCGAGCCCCTGCTGGCTCAACGTCACCCAATCCTCCTCGCCGAGCTTCTCCACGCCGGGCCGCGTGCCGCGCGCGCTCGGGGTGAGGGCGAGCAGCTGATCGAGGTCGGCGCGCGTCGGCTCCGCCTCGAAATAGGCGTCCATCCGCCAGGCGTCGCCCTCCGCCTCGCTGGTCATCAGCACCGGCGGCGAATCGAGCTGGGCGAACTGCGCGATGTCGCCCTTCAGCGCCTCGGCCTCGGCCCGAGTGCAGGGCAGGCTGACCTTCCAGCTATCGGACATGCGCGGGCCTACCCTTCGTCATTGCGAGGAGCGGCGCGGCGCGGCAATCCAGCTCTGGATGCTTCGCTTCGCTCGCAATGAGGAAAGAGGGCTAGCGGACAAAGCTGGCGCCGTTGACATCGATCGCGCAGCCTGTGGCCGAAGCCGGCGCGTCGATTGCGAGCCAGCGCACGGTCTCGGCGATCTCGGCGGTGGTCGCCGGCCGGCCGATCGGCAGCTCGCCCAAAGCGGCGACGCCGCCGCGGCTGTCGAGATAGTCCTCGACCATGCCGGTGACGGTGAAGCCCGGACAAACGGTGAAGGCGTAGATGCCCTCGCCGGCATAAGCGCGCGCGATCGTCTTGGTCATCGCCACCATCCCCGCCTTGGACGCCGCATAATGCCAGTGATCGGGGCTGTCGCCGCGCCAGGCGGCGCGACTCGCGACGTTGACGATTCGCCCGCCCCCGTCACGGGCCCGGAAATGGAGCACGGCGAGCCGGCTGAGCTCGGCTGCGGCGATCAGGTTGATGCGCAGCGTCCGTTCCCACTGCGCGGTCCAGTCGGCCGAGTCGATCGGCGCGGCCTCGAACACGCCGGCATTGTTGACCAGCACGTCGATCCGCCCGTCGAGTCGCTCCAGCGCCTCGTCCCACAGGCCCTGGGCGACGCCGGCCTCGGCGAGATCCGCCGCGATTCGGCCGCCGCCGCCGACGGTGGAATGGCCGATCGCTCGATGGCCGTCGAAAGCGGCGAGAATCGATTCGCCGATCCCCCGGCTGGTGCCGGTCACGAAGATATGGAGCTCTTGGGTCATGCCGCGCGGATAGAGTGGGCATCCGCGCGGGGAAAGCCCCTTGCTAGATGATGCGGGTCAGATAGTCGCTCATCCGCTCGCTGGCGTTCGGAGTCAGCCCGACGAAGCGCTTGCGCAGGTCCTTCTGGCCGCCGCTTCGGGCGACGAGGCCGGACTTCTCCATCCGGGCGAGCAGGCGGCGCCCGGCCGCGGGCTTCACCCGCGCCGCTTCATAGGCTTCGGCGATGCTGAGGCGCCGCCCGTCTTCGCGGGCCACGAACAGCGCCAGCATCAGGTCCCAAACCGGCTCGCCGAACAGCCCGGCCGGGAAATAATCGTCGCGACGGCGGCGCTCCAGATAGAGCCGCTCAGCCATGGCGGCCAAGGACGCCCCGGCTAATGAGGAGGGAAGGACACTGGCGAGAGCGGCGATCCGGCCGAGCGCCTGCTGGACCGAATCTATCGCCTGCTGAATCTTCTCCGAACCCGCGTCTTGCATGGTCTGCTCGTCCACCGGCACAGATTAGCGGATTTATTACATCTCGAAAGAATAATCTCATTCTTTCCCCCATTTTTCTCGCCTGCCTCTAGATCAGGCCAAGAGCGCGGAAGCTCGACCAGCCCGATCGGGCGATGATCACATGGTCGTGGATTCTGATGTCGAAGGGCCGGCCGGCCTCCGCGACTCGGTAGGTCGCGTCGATGTCGACCTTCGAGGGCTGGGGGTCGCCGGAGGGATGGTTGTGGGCGAGAATCAGCGCGGTGGCGCCGGTCTCGAGCGCGCGCCGCATGATCTCGCGCGGGTAGATCGACATCTCGCTGATCGATCCCTCGCCCATCACTTCGTCGCGCAGCAGCCGGTTCTTGGCGTTGAGGAAGAGGACCCTGAGGCGCTCCGAAGGCAGATGCGCCATGTCGGCGAAGAGGTAATCGATCAGCACGTCGCTGTTCGAGAAAACCGGCCCGCTCAGCGCCTCGGTCTTCAGCGCCTGCAACATCGCCGCGCGGACGGCGCGAAGATGGCGGACAGCGCCGGCGTCGCCGACGGTGCGGGCAAGGGCATTGGGCTCGGCAGCAAGGACGGCCGCGAGCGAACCGAACCTATCGACTAGCCTGTCGGCCCAGTCTCCGGCTTCGGGCCCGAGCGGCGCCAGGAGCTCGACCAGGATCTGTCGACACCGAACTTCTTCAGCCGCTGCTGATGGCGGTACGTCCCAATCGCTAGGATGAGTAACATCGGATAGCTCCAGAACACCGTCACAAACGCGTACGCTCTGGCAATCACGTCCGGATACGCCAGCTTCACTGCGTGGGCGGATACCCCGAGAAGTTGCAGCCCGGCTATCCACAGCGGCCAATACCTATTTGCCCACAGCGCGAGCGCCACGAAAGCCAGGGCGCATGCAATGTCGACGACAAAGACACCACTCTCGACCGACACGTAGACCAACGCTGGGCTTGAAAGCGCGGCGACGGTAACTGCGGAACCGAGCGCCAAAACACTTGCGCCGAGACGTTCCGGAGGCCCGCCCTGGAGCAGAGCGTATAGCCAACAGAAGTCGAGCAGTAAGAAGTAAAGCTGCTGATGGGACATGGCTTGACCGGACCACGCAGCGGCAGTCCGGTCAAGCCCGCTCCCCTCCTCTGCAGGGAGCTGACCGCCGGCAACAAACCTGTCGGAGGCCGTTGCACAGCGATTCCACTACTCCTGGGCATAAAACTTGTGCCCCCAGCGCTAGCTAAATGGTTCAGGCCACAATCTGCAGGTGCGGACTGTCGAGCTTTGCACTCGGAGGACAATCTCCCCCATCGCCGATGCCGACCGTACGCAATCCGATCTGAATCTTCGTCTCATTGAGCCGCTTGTGGGTCTCGATGATGTCGCAGCGGGCGCGGGCGAGGGCGGCGAAGGCCGCGGCGGAAACCTCGAACGCATCTTGGCAGACCAGGGCCGACAGGCTCGCCTCGCTCCTGGCCGTCACCATCTTGCTGTTTAGCTCCGCGGTCCGCGCCAACGCGGCGTCGATGGCTTCCTCGGCGGCGAACAGGCATTCCGCGACCTTCATCGCGGCTTCCCGGCGTTGTTTCAGCATAAGACCTCCCGTTCCGGGCAGCGGTGGCTGCGCGGTTCCTCAGCTTGAATGTTCGCTTTTCTCGCCGGTTAGCCTCTGAACAGCCGTCCCAGCGCTTCCACTCCCGCGGCCAAGGCGCCGAATGCCAGCGCACCCCCGATCGCTATGCTGACGATCCACGCCAGCCTTATCGCCCACCCTACGTCATTCGGCCTCGCCTCCCGCAGCGGGAACGGCAACCTCGCGCCTGGCGGCGGCAGGATCGCGGCCTCGTAAGCCATCTGGTCCTCCCGCAAGCCCCGGCCCGAAGGTGCGCCGTAGTGCCGCCGCTCGCCCTCGAACATTGCGGCGATTGTCGCCGGTTCGGGGGCCGAGGCAACGTCCCACGGCGGGTTAACCTGCGGCGGGTAGGGCGGAGTGGCGTCGATTCCTTCCGCTTGCGCGAGGATGAGCGCCGCGTCGCGCCGCCGGTGGACGCCGAGAATCCGCATCGCGGTCTTGATCCGCTGCGCGACTCCGTCCGGGCTGATGCCGAGGATGCGGGCGATCTCCTTGGTCTCCATGTGGCGATAGACCATGCGCAGGCAGGCGCGCTGGCCCTCGCTCAATCTGGCGACCCGATCCGGTTCCATGGCGGGGGCGAGGATATATCCGTATCGGCTTGGAAGAAACGGTTTATTGCGGGAATTACGGCATAAAGTGACGCGGACGCCTTGTCCGCGTCATTGCGAGGCGCCGCAGGCGTCGCGGCAATCCAGCTTTCCACGCGCCCTGATGCCCGCCTGGATTGCTTCGCTGCGCTCGCAATGACGGCGGCGAACGCCGGCGTGCCTAGGCGGCGAAGCTCTTCACGAACCGGCCGGCGCTCGCCTTGAACTTGGCCATCTGTTCGTCGACCTCGCCGAAGCTCTGCTCGACCTCGTCGATCTCGCTGGCGACGTTCTCGGTGTCGGCGCGGATCGCGGCGATCGTCGAGGACATCGAATCGGCGGCGAGCGCGGTCTCGTCGACCGCCGCGGTGATCATCGTCACCGTTTGCGCCTGCATCTCCATCGCCTTGCGGATGCGGTCGGCGCTGACCTGCACCTCCTCGACCGTGTGCTGGATCGAGTCGTTGGCGTCGAGGGTCTGCTTGGTGGCGCTTTGGATCGCCGAAATCTTCAAAGTGATGTCGTCGGTCGCGCGGGCGGTCTGCGAGGCGAGGCTCTTGACCTCCTGGGCGACGACGGCGAAGCCGCGGCCGGCATCGCCGGCGCGGGCCGCCTCGATGGTCGCGTTCAAGGCGAGCAGGTTGGTCTGGCCGGCAATGTCGCGAATCAGCCCCAGGATCGATTCGATCGCCTCGACATGGGCGGACAGCGCCTGGCTGACCTTGACCGCCTCGCACGCCTGGTCGCCGGCGCGGGTCGCCACCCCGGCGGCGACCTCGACCTCGTTGCGCGCTTCCTCGATCGCCATGATCAGCCCGGCCGCGGTCTGGGCGGCCTCGCGCATCGCCACCGCGCTCTGCTCGGCGGCGGCGGCGACCTCGCTGGTCTTGCCGAGCATGCCGCGGGCGGCGGCGGAAGCGTCGGCGGCCTGGCCGCGGACCTTGCGGCTGCCGCTCGCGGTCATCTCGACGACGCTCATGATCTCCTTGTTGAAATCGTCGCCCTTGGCGGCCCGCCGCTCGCGCTCGGCGGCGGTGCGCAGGGTGTCGTAATGGGCCGAGAAGACGTCGATCTCGAGCGCGGTCAGCGCCAGCACCGCCCGTGACAGGCGCGCCAGCCGCTCGGGCTCGCTCGCACAGGCGCGGACCACCGCGTCGAGCACCGCCTGGCCGCAGGCGGTGATCCCCGAATAGAGGGTGGTGAGCGAGATGCTGGCCCGGGTCGCCGCCTCGACATAGCCGCGCGTCATCTCGACCCATTGCGGATCGGCGAGGGCGCCGTGCTTGGCCTCGATATGGGGGACGATGCGCTCGGTGAGCTCGTCGATCTTCTCGGGCGGGATCGGCCGGGCGATCTCGTCGGACCGGGCGTAGCGCTCCCAATAGGCCCGCGCGATGGCGCGCTTGTCGGGCTCGATGATGGCCCAGATCTCGCGGCAGCTCTCCTCGAGCCGGCCGTCGGTATCGAACATCCCGATCCGCCGCCGAAGGTCCCCCTCGCTATGCCGCTCGCCCGCCATCTTCGCCTGCCTCGCTACGCTGGTGTCCGTGAGCGGCAGTTAAGGGGCAATTGGTTAAGATGGTGTTAGGGAGCGCTGCGGGGGGGGGCGGTTACGGGGAAGTGTCGCCTCCCCGGCCGCGCTCAGAGCCGCACGATTCGCGGCTCGGCGCGCGTGATCGATTCCAGGAATCGTTTTCCCGCCTCGGTGAGGCCTTCTCGAAGGGGGTGCATCGGCACGACGGCAACCTCTTCCGCAATGGAATTGATGCGCCGGCGGACGTGGTCGGCTCCCTCCTGGGGCATCGATCCGGCGCCCAGATGACTGCGGAAGAAAGCCGAGATGCAGGCGCACACATAGAGGCCGTGAAGGATGCCCTGCAGTGGTCGCGGCTCCTGCTTCCACGGCGAATGCAATTTCGAAGCGGTGTCGGCGACCAGCGGTATCCGCGTTTCCAGTTCGGTCAACTGCAGATGCATCGCCTCGTGCACCACGTTTTCGGCAAGCCGCAGCGCCGATACGAGCCCGGCAGCGCGGGGGGCAGAGATGAAAATCCAGCCGGGCCAGCGAGGCTCGCTGTGGCTCACGTCATATTCTTCCCGGGCGCCGAGGAGGAAAATCTCAGCCACAACCGCGCGAATGGCTGCGCTGGCGGAGGGCTCCTGATCGATCAATCCCTCGGCTGCGGCGACCATTTCCAGGCGATCCCCGATCGCGTCCCTCGTCAGAAAGTGAAAGTCTCGGGACTTGAGCTCAGAGGCGACCGCGTCGAGGGGCTCTCGGACCAGATCAGCCAGCCAACCGGGATAGGAAGGCGTCGCCTCGCGCGGCGACGACTCAATCAGCCAAGGGCTGTCGGGTTCGACCAATGCCGGCACGTTCAATCCTCCCGCCGGAAGGAGAAGACCAAAGTGTAGCGCTCGCCTCGTACCGTTGGGGACACGGCGTGGTAGGAGGCCGGAGAGACTTCGAACGCGACCGCCGAACGGTGGACGGGGCGAATGATGCGGGCGACATCCTTCGCGTTCGACGATGAGAAAAGCATGAGGAAGCCGCCATTCTCGTCCGCCCAGCTCCGATTCAATTGGACCAGCAGCCGATGCGTCTCCGCGCCCCCGATATAGTCGTTGTGAATCCGGATCGTCTGGCCGCCGGACAGCCGGTGGGCAGTGGCTTCCACGAGATGCACATTGCCGGGAGCGATGGGCGCAACCATCGATTCGATGTAGCCCGCGAGAGCCTCAGGGGCGATGAGGCCGTGAAGATGGGCGGGAAGAGTCTCCTGGCTCAGCTCGAACTCGTGCTGCTCGTAGAAGTCTTTGATCCGCAGCTTCCATGGCGCTTCCGTTTCAAGCCACTCCAAGACCTGCGCCGCCAGCTCGGGATCGAGGAAGGACGCAGTCACCGCGTGAGGGAAGGGCTCCGCGCGGGCTTCTACAGGGACTTGGCAGGTCATGCTGCGGCGGGAAGGCTGAGATGTGGAGAAAGCGCCTCCATCATCCGCGCAATCAGCAGCTTCTGATCGGCGCAAAAGACGGTGGGATTGTCGTAGCCGTTCTCGTCGTCGTAGCGGTGGGTGAGCATTCCGCCGCCGCAGACTTTGAGATGCGGGCAGGAAAGGCAGGTCGGCGAGGTCGGCCGCTGCTGATCGTGATAGAAGCGGAAGGCCGGCGATTGCAGGACCTCGGCCAGTTCGTGGGTGTGCACCGACCAAAGCTCTTCAAACCGATCGCCCGGCGCCGAGCTTTTCAAGGTGTCGGTCTTGGTGATGCTGCCATCGGTGTCGATGACGGCGATGCCGAAGTCCGTGAGGCCGACCCCCTCTTTCACACCCGAGCCACCGAGCAGCAGCTTCATCATGTCGTCGAGAACGCGAATGCGGGGCGGGTTTTTGTCCGCCAGATAAGCCTCAAGGATGCGGGTCATCCAGGTCCCGTATTCGACCGAATCCACTGTCGCCTTGCCCTGCGGCAGGACGGCTCGATTCCCGTCGCGGTAGAGGAAATCGACGCTCGGAACGCCCAGCTCCTTGAAATAGGCGTAGACGGAAGCCGGCGAGGAGGTCGGGTCCACCACGGCCAGGACACCGGAGAACAGCTGCCGGACGGCGGGATGTCGTTTCAAGGTCTCAATGCCCGCGACGACCGCCGCGTGCGTCGGGCGATCGCGCCGGTCGACCCGGCATGAGTCGTGAATCTCCGCTGGGCCATCGAGACTGACCGAGATGCCGACACCGTGCGCCGCACAGACGTCCAGTATCTCCTCGGTGATCAGCACGCCGTTGGTCTGGATGCTGATCGAGCACGGTGGGGGCAGGGCAGTCCGAAGGCCGGTCAGCATCTCTCCCAGGCGGGTCGCGCCGATCAGGAGCGGCTCGCCGCCGTGAAGCACAATCGCGAAAGGATGATCCTGCCGGCGATACAGCTCGCCGAGCTGGCGGATCACACGTTCCTGCGTCTCCGGCCGTATCCGCTTGGGCAGGCCTTTCCAGGCCTCGTCCCCCATGTTGTAGACGTAGCAATAGCTGCAGTTCAGGTTGCAGCGGCTGGCAACCTTCAGGAGGACGGTATCGATGCGCACATGCGGGTCAGCGGTTGTGGCGGTTGTAGGTCCGGTTGTAGGCGCGGGTGACCTCGAAATCGGTGCTGCGCACCTCCTCGATCAGGCGGGCGATGGCAATGCTGTCCAGCTTGGCGTCAAGGCTGTCGATGGACTCAGCGGTGTTTGGCAATGCCGAACGGATGTCCATGCGTGTGCTCCCAGAGAATGCATCAGTTTTCATAGCGCCGTGACCGAAAAAGAGAAAGATGCCCTTTCAAAATTTTTGCGCGACATCGTTCAAAAATTTGAATAAGCTGGTCAAAGTTCAAGCCAAACAAAGCCGTAGTATTTACGCGGACGCTTCACCGTGTTGATGATGCATGATAGACAGAGACTGGCAATATAAAGCAGACAATCTCTTGGGCTAGCCCAAACTGCCTTATATATTGCTTACCACGCTCGCCTTGCTGGCGACTCTTCTCACTCTGGTGCGATAGACTGTCTTTAGATTGTTCGCTCGATTGAGCCATACCGGACGTGCCTCTCGACTCGACGAAAGTGAGGTGTAGAATAGTCGCGAATTCGAGGACGAGCGGATGCCCACCACACTGACCGCCTATCGGATATTCATCGCATCCCCGGGCGGGCTGATGGAAATCCGGAAGTGCTTCAGGTCGATCATTGACAAGTACAACACCGAGGATGCGGTGCGGCGAGGCGTCCTGTTTATCCCAGTCGGTTGGGAAGACACGCTCGGCGGGGTAGGTCGTCCCCAAGCGCTGATCAATCGGGAGGTCGAGGAGTGTGACGCCCTTTTCCTGGTGCTGCATGATCGATGGGGGAGCAATCCCGGCGCGGTCGAGGGTTACACCTCCGGGACCGAGGAGGAATTTCACAAGGCGCTCGAATGTCTGGGCGATGCCGACAAGCCAATGACCGACATTTCGGTATTCTTTAAGACGGTCGAACCGGCGCGGCTTAGCGATCCCGGGGATCAACTCAAGGCGGTGTTGGGCTTCAAAAAGAAGCTAGAGGAAGAAAAGAGCCTACTTTTTCAACAATTTGACGACACGGCTGAGTTCGAAGGAGCCGTCCGAATGCTTCTGGCGTCTTGGGTCCGAAGACATGAAAAGGGCGCCGAAGGGCAAGGCGAGGCTGCCGCCAGCAAGCCGGACGAGGCGGCTGCTTGGGAAAGGGAAGATCGATCCGGTTTCGAGGGCGTTGAAGGCGCCCCGGAACTCGGACCTCGACTAGCTGCCGAGTCGCCCGATGACCCGTTACCCGAAGCGGGCTCTCCGCTAGCCGCAGCCGCCGACCTTGCCGCCCAAGGGCGGCTTACCGAGGCGGAGACTCTCTACGCTCAGCTCACGGCCGCTAACAGCGACGCCGCTGCGGCGTTTGAATATGGTGAGTTCCTCTTTCGATTGGGAAGAAAAATCCAAGCGGAAGAGTATCTTCGGAGAGCCGCGGAGATTGCTGATGTTGTGGGAGATATGGCGTGGATCGCTCGATCCAAGGCGGCGTTAGGTCGGCTCCTTGCTGGCAAGGGAGACTATGACAAAGGTGAAGCGGCATTGCGAGAGGCCGCCGTGGTCTACAGGGAAATCGGAGCCTCTGTCGATCTCGCGGCTGCATGCCTTCACCTTGGGGAAATTCTAACTCACAAAGGCCAAGTGAGGGAGGCTCTCGAAATCTACCAATTCGCTTTGGAGGCATTGGAGAAGGAGAACAGTCCCGAAATCTCGGCGGGCATCTTTGCGGCCCTCGGGCAGTTGAATCGGGACACGGGTGACCTGGATTCGGCTCGCAAGGACTACGAGCGAGCCATTGAAGCTAAGGCGGCCATCGGCAGCGAGAGCGACCTTGCCGACATGTTTGCGGGCTATGGCGGAGTCCTCGAAGAAATGGGCCAACTCGAAGATGCAAAAAAGGCATACGAGTCTAGCCTGGAGCTGTTCGAGCGAGAGGGAAAGGCATCGGGAGTAGCCGACATTGCCGATCACCTGGGTCATATTTACCTCGCCCTCGGTAACGAAGCCGACGCCGAAGCCTCATTCGACCGGAGCGCGGGGGTCTTTGAAACGATTCAAAACTTCGACGGCGCCGTGGACGCCTATATCAGCTTGGGAAAGATTCAGACTCGGCGGGGTCGTTCAGACGAGGCGGCGGCTAGCTTTAGGCAGGCGCTAGCGCTGGTCGGGAGAATTAAGAATAAGGAAGAGGTTTCAGAAATCCTCGAGAGCTTGGAGAAGCTTATCACGTCATAGTCGAGTGCTGTCTGCGGGAATGCACCACTTTGGGAGTAGGCACGCACGTGTCCCAATTTCTAGAGCCGCAGGATTCGCGGCTCCGCCGCCGGCGCTTCCAGCAGCAGCTCGGTCAGCACCCATCGCATCCGCCCGGTCCGGGCTCCGCCCCGGCCCCTGACACTCCCCGCCGAGGATCATCCCGGCGAGCTGGTCCTGGCCGGTCTCGAAGAAGGCGGCGATCGGTGCGGCGCGGGCCGGTCGGCCCGGACTGGTGGGAGCGGGTCCTCCATGCCGCCTTGCAACCGGGCGCATCGCGGCTAAAAGCGGCCCAGCCATAACAGGGGCCTTCTTCCGCCATGACCCGCAACCCATCCCGCCCGCTCTCGCCGCACCTCACCATCTGGAAATGGGGGCCGCACATGGCGGTCTCGATCCTCCACCGGATCACCGGCGCCGGCCTCGCCACGGTCGGCGCGGCCGTCTTCGTCTGGTGGCTCTATGCGGCGGCGCAGGGGGCGGAGAGCTATGCCCTGTTCGCCGGCTGGGCGACCTGGAAATGGGCGCTGATAATCTGGATCGGGCTCAGCTGGGCGTTCTTCCAGCACCTGCTTTCGGGGCTTCGCCATTTCGTCATGGACGTCGGCGCCGGCTACGCGCTTCCGGTCAACAAATTCTGGGCCTGGGCGACGATCGTCCTCGCGGTCCTGCTCACCGCCCTTCTTTGGGCCTATATCCTCTACTGGAGGCTTGGCGCATGACCGACGCCCGCACCGACAAGGCGCCGCTGCCGGTGGCCGCCGAAGCCGCTCCCGCCGCCGCCGCCGCGGGCCACGATGCCGGCGCCCATTGGGGGCACGAGCGGCTGCTCTCGGTGGCGACCTTCGCTTTGTTCGTCTGGCTGGCGGTGTCGCTGGTCAGGCTGCCCGCCTTCGATCATGGCACGGTGACCCTGTGGCTTCGCCAGCCGCTGGCGGCGGTGCCGATGCTGCTGCTCGTCGCGATCACCTTCAAGCATCTCGCGCTCGGCCTCATCGTCGTCGTCGAGGATTATGTCCACGAAGCGGGCGGCAGGCTGGCCTGGCTGGCGCTGATCAAGCTCGCCGCCGCCTTCGCCGCCGCGCTCGCTTTGTTCTGCGTGCTCAAGATCGCGCTGGGGGGCGGCGCGGGCTAGAGCGACATTCCCGTCACCATCCGGCCGCGCAGGTCCGGCAAGGCGAAAGTGGTTGTGCCGTCGCCGCCATAGGTGTTGCCGATCAGCTGGAACAGCGGCGGGTTGTCGGCGATCCGGAGCAGGGTGCCGTCGCAGAGCGCCCAGCCGGGCGGGAACGGGCCGGTCCCGGCGAAGACGTAGATCTCGCCGCGCAGCTCGTAATATTCGGGGAAGGCGCCCGGGCCGCTATTCTGCTCGATCCTGCCCTGGGTATCGATCAGATAGTTGAGGCCGAGGCCCGGCACGGACCCCGCGACCGCCTGGCCGAGCGCGACCGGGGCGAGCCCGGGCCCGGCGCCGGCGCCGACCGGCGCGCGCCCGGCCAGGCTGGGCAAGGCGAAGCTCCCGCCCGCGCCGCCGAATGTCTGCCCGAGAAGGTTGTAGAGCGGCAAATTGGACTCGATCGGCAGCTGGCTGCCGTCGCAGACCAGCCAGCCGGGGGGTGCGTAGGAGCCGGCGAACAAGGCGAGCGCGCCGAGCGCGGGATAAAAGCCCGCCGGCGCGTCCGGATTGGCATTTGCGGCGATCAGCCAGGTCATCCCCAGGCCGAGCGGGCCGCTTTGGCCGATCGGGCCGCCGACCGCGGCGCGCCCGCGCAGGTCCGGCAGGGCGAAGTCGGTCTGGCCGTCGCCGCCATAATGGTTGAGGATCACCGAGAAGAGCTCGAGGTTCGCGCTGACCGGCACGATCTGGCCCTGGCACAGAGGCGCGCCGAACTCGGCATAGTCCGCGGCGAGGGTGCGGACCATCGCCGTCGTCGCCAGCGGCGGGGCCGTGGGATCGCCCTCCTTCTCCGGATAGGCGCCGCCGGTGGCGAACAAAGGGGCCATCGCCAGGTTCGGCGGCATCGCGGCGGCCTCGATCGGCGGCGCGCAGTCGGCGGCCTTGCTCGTCTCTTTCCCAGCCATCGCGCGTCTCCCCCGCGCCGAGGCTTAGCCGATCGGGGCGCGCTGGCAAGCGGCGCGGCTAATGGTGGCCGCCGCCGTTCGGATCGACGATCAGGAAGTTCTGCATCATGCCGGTGTCCTCGTGGGGGAGGATGTGGCAGTGGAAGACGGTCTTGCCGGGCCAGCCGAGGAAGCGCATCCGGACCACCACCTCGGTGTCCTTGGGGATCCAGATCGTGTCCATGATCGTGCCCGGCGGCTGCACCGCGTCGCCGATCTTGATCACCTCGAACGAGACTTCGTGGATGTGGAACGGGTGCCCTTCGGTGCCGCCGTGATGGGGCCCCGAGACGACCAGATGCCATTCCTCCTCGTCGCCCAACCGGACCACGGTCGGGATCGCCTCGACCTGATATTGCATGTTGTTGATCAGGAAATCGATGCCGACATAGGGGTTGGCGACGCCGGGGAAGGCGCCGCCGAACTCGAGCGTGCGGACCCGCTCGATGTCCTGCGGCTTGATCAGCGGATAATAGCGGGTCGGCGGCGGCAGCGCCGTCGGCAGGCCCATGTCCATCGCCTCGCCGGCGATCTCGATCTCGCAGATCAATTTCTCGGCGCTTTCGAGGAATTGCTGGTTCTGGGCGAGCTGAATCACCCGGTAGATGCCGGGCCGCATATTGCCCTTGATCAGGAATTCGGTGCGGTTGGCGGGCGCCAGCAGCATCTGGGCCGGGCCGGTCAGCGGCACCGAAGCGACGGTGCGCACGCTGTCGAAATTGACCCCGTCGAGGGCGATCAGATGGACGTCGTGATCCTCGACGATGATCGGCATCAGATTGTCCGATGAGGCGTTGAGCATGCGGAAGCGGACGACCTCGCCGGGGCGCATCGCGATCCGCTGGACGGGGAGCTGGGTCGGCGTCGGCTGCGGCGGCGCGGCCGGATTGTGGACCTCCTTGAAGAAGGGCTCGCCGTTGAGCAGATAATAGCGCAGCGCATAATCGCCGGTGGTGAAGCCGCCGTTCAGCGGCGGATTGGTCGCCACCCCCTTGCCCTGGGCGGGATCGTATTTGGTGACGATGCCGGTGAAGGTCTGCCAGATCGCGTTCTGCTGCGGCTCGTAATTCCAGATGTTCTTGCCGGCGTCGGCGGGGTTGTCGCTGGGGAAGAGGCCGATGTCCTGGATGGCGAGGACGATGTCGCGGGCGGCGCGGATCTGGGGGACGTCGTCGATCGGGCCGCGCATGATCAGCGTCCCGGCCATGCCGGTGACCGCCTGGACGACGGTCGAGCCGTGATGGTGGGGATGGTACCAATAGAGGCCGGGCGGGTGGTCGTTCGGGATCTCGAACACATAATCCTGGTGGCCGCCGGTCTCGACCGCGATCATCGGCGCCAGCGGATCGGAGGTGCCGAGCGGCTGGAACAGATGCGGCTTGATGTCGAGGCCGTGCAAATGGAGGTTGGTGAGATCGAAGCGGTGGGGGACGTTGTGGTCGCCGTTCCAGCCGGCCGGGCTCATCGGCGGCAGCCCGTTTTCGAGGCGGATCTTGAGAGTCGCGCCCGGCCGGGTGACGATCGGCGGCCCGGGGATCTGGTCGTTATAGGCGCGCAGGCGCACCTTGTGGCCGTCGAGCATCATCTCCTTGAAGGCGCAGCGCAGATGCACCCAGTCGTCGCCGCCGGGCGGAGGCCCGGCCGCGGCCCGCCGCCGCTGCGCCGCCGCCGGCACCGCCGCCACCGCGCCGGAAAGGGCGGCCGCCGCCGCCGCGCCCTGGATCACCTGCCTGCGGGAAAAGCTCGTCATCGGTCCTGCCCCCCTTGTAGCGCCGCCGGATGCTGAGGCTGGGGAGGCTAGGATCGGGGAGCGGCGGGTGCAACGGCTAAGCGGGCGCGGGGGACGGGAGAATGCACCGTTATGGTGGTTACCCGAGCTCAGAGCTGGACGATGCGCGGCTCGGCCGGCGGATCGCCGAGCAGCAGCTCGGTCAGCGCCCAGACCATCGCGTCGGCGCGGTCGGGGCTTCGCCCGGGCCCCTGATAGTCGCCGCCGAGGATCATCCCGGCAAGCTGGTCCTCGAGCTCCGGGAAATGCCCGGCGAGCCTGGCCTCGCCGGTTTCGAAGAAAGCGGCGATCGGCTCGGCCCGCGCCGCCTTGCCGGAGCGGGCGTGGACCCGGGTCACCGGCAGCCTCAGCCCGGCTCCGCGCAGCACGGCCTCGACCATCTCGCCGCCGATATTGCCCTCCGCGACCACCCGGTCCGCGCCCCACTTCTCCGCCGCTCCGTCGACCTTCCGCGCCCATTGCTCGGGCGAAAGGCCGCCGGCGCTGTGATCGCCGAGCACATGGCCGATTCCCGCCTCGTCCCGGCCGCAGGCGATGATTCCGCATTCGTCGCCCTCGGCCGTGGCCGGGGGATCGACGCCGATCACCACCCGGCTCAGCCGCTCCCGGGCGACGGGCCCGGTCCGGCTCCGGTCGAGCAGCGCCCGCGGCCACAGCGCGCCGGCGAAATCCTCGATCAGCTCGCCGAGCAATTCCTGGCGGGCGAAGCGGCTGCCGCGATGGACCTCCTCGACCATCGCGATGAAGGCGTGCGAGGCGTGCGGATTGTCGCGGCTGGCGCCGCCGGTCAGCACCAGCCTGGGCATTGCCAGCAGCCGGCGCAGCGCCGGCACGGGCCTCGGCGTCGTCGTCACCACCGCCTGCGGCCTGGCTCCCGCGCGCAGGGAGAGCATGAGGTTGTCGAACGCCCTTGCCGGGCGCTTCCATTTGGCGAGCTCGTCGCACCAGGCGAAATGGTGCTCGGGCCCGCGCAGGGTCTCGCCGTCGGCGCCCGAATAGACAAACGCCTCGGCGCCGCTGGCGAAGGTCAGCCGGCCGAGGCTCGGCTCCCAGCCGATCCCGTCCCGCTCGTCGCCGTCGCGCGCCACCGCGAGCAGCCCGCTGCGCCCCTCGATCATCACCCGCCGCGCTTCCGCCGGAGTCGCCGCGACCAGAGCGATCTTCGCGTCCGGCGTTTCGCGCGCCCGCCCGGCCACCCATTCGGCCCCGGCCCGGGTCTTGCCGAAGCCACGCCCGCACAATTGCACCCAGATGTCCCAATCCTCGTGCGGCGGCAGCTGGCCGTCATGCGCCCAGGTCGGCCAGTCGGTGTCGAACGCCTTGACCGCCTGCTCGCCGGCCGCCTCCAGTATCGCCCGCCTCTCCTCCGGCGCCAGCGCCTGCAGTCGGGCGAGCAAAGCCTTGCCGTCGATGGGGACGGTCATTTGTGACCGTTCCCGTTTTCCTCCTCGCCGCGCTCCCGCTTCCACTTCTTGTGCCGCTCGATGGCCTCGATCTTGCGAAGGATCGACTCGCAGGCCTCCTCGAACGAGCGTTGCGGAATCCCCTTGCGCCGGCCCCGCTTGGTCCGTCCGTCGCGGCGCCGGTCGAGAAAGGCGAGGATGCGGATCGCGGCTTCGGGGTCGAACGGGACGTCGGGGCGCAAGGTCTTGTCGGCCGCTTCGGTGCCGAGCAGCGCATGGGCGTGGGCGACGAGCTGGAAGTCGAGCTGGACCGAGGCCTCGTTCAGCGCCTCGTCGCAGGCCCGCGCGAAGGCCGGCCATTTGCGATAGCGCGCGTAGAGCGAGGCGGGCTGGAAGCCGATCGCCCGCGCCGAGGCGTTGAAGTTCCCGGTCGCCCTGAGCAGCGCGACGAAATCCGCCTCGTCCTGCGCGGTCATATGCCCTTCGCGGGCGAGCGTGACCAGCACCCGCCCGTTCGAGGTGCGCCGGAGCACGGGCTGCGGCCGCGTCTGCGGCCGCTTCCGCCGCGGCCTGAGATAGCCGCCGAGGCCGTCTGCATTCGTGTCGAGCACGATCGAGGGCAGCGCGGGTTCGGGAAAGTCGCTTTCGGCGCCGCGCAGCCGCGCGTCCGCCGCTGCGACCGCCGCCGCCCAGGCCGCGGCGAACTCGGGATCGCGGCGCCGGCGCTTGTAGAACATGTTCGGATGGCCGACGATGCGCAGCGCTGCCGTCGCATTGCCGCTCTCGCGCAGCAGCGCCAGGAACCGGTCCCGGATCCCGGGCTCCCACACCCCGCGCGGCTTGCTTTTGCCGCGCCTCTTTCGCGCACCCATTCCCGTCTCCCACCCCGCGTCGGGGGACAAGGAACCGGTCAACAGCCCCGGCCCGTGTTCGGATCGTCGCGAAGGCGGCGAGCGCCTTCGGAAAAACGACCTCATCCGGCCTCGCGCGCCCCGGACGCGGGCCGGGGCGAGGCAGGAGGGCCGCTTCGGCGCCGCCGCTTTCATGCGGCGCCTCGCGCTGCCGCGGGCGAAGCCTCGGCAGGAAAGGGGAGTGTAGCCGATTCGAGCGCAGAACAGAAGAGGAACAAACTCCGTTTTGGAGGAATTTCAGAGAGGGGATCGCACTGCAAAAGCGATCAACGAGGTCATTCGCTTGGCAGCCCGCCGAGGCGTTGCGCGAGCGAGGGCTCAGCAAGAACCGCCTTGCGACGATGATGCGCACCAGCCGCACCCAGATCAGCCGCCTGCTCGACCCGAACGACGGCAACGTCACGATCGAGACGTTGCAGCGGGCGGCCGAGGTGGTGGGGAGGAGGGCGGAGGTGCAGCTGGTGTGAAGAGAACGTCACTCTAACTGTCCCCTTTCCTTCCCAACTGGGCCCCGTCCGGAACACCTGGACCGTCGTGTCGACGCTGGCGAGAAGGCGAGGCGCGGGGTGGTCCGAGGTCGGCGGCGAGGAGGAAGAAAGCGAGGAGCAGAAGGGAAGGCGGCGTTGGTTTTCCCTTTACGCTTCGATTTCAACATTCAACCAAGCGGCATATGCCCTGATATCTATCATCGAGACCGTGGCCATGGCCTGAAGCCTCGCAATGAGCTCAAACAAGAACGCGGTAGCGGCCTTCGCCATGGGAGTCGTCAAGTGACAATTGTTCTCGTCGCAGCTGAAAAGGCCGTGCGCTGCTGCACAACCAAGATCCAATCTTTCCAGCTCCGGCGCTTCCAAGGCGGATATCAGCGGCTTTCCGAGAGGAGGAGACCAATCGCTCTCGAGCGTCAGCAACCCTCCTAATATGCGTTGCGGCGGCTTAGCTGGATACATACCTCCTGCATGCGGAATCGGAAGGCTGGTGCGATACAGGCGACGAACGCTTGCCACTTTTTGCTGCGCGTACCGCACCTGCTCGGCATTCAGAGACTGCTTCGCTTCAAAAACCGCATAGACGCCTTCAACCGGTATGATGAGCTGCCCCTCCAGCTCAAAAATGATCGGGGTATATTGCTTGTCAAATACTACTACATCCAATTGGTCGCTGAATTGACCGTTTGAATCGACAACGTGCGCCTTCTCTGTAAGATATCGCTTCGGCAAATAGGTTTGGAGCAGCTGTAACCAAACGGCTTCGCTCCCGTCCCCCTTCGTGCCGGGGTGGGCCAAGCTCCGCCGAACCCTGGCCAAGCGCTGTTCGATATCAGAGTGCAGCTCAGCCAAGAGCGTATGAAGCGACCATTCAGGCACGACTTAGCTCCAATCCGTGTCAAGTCTTGGCAAACAAGGGGCCGAGGAGGGCATTCCAAATCGCCAGCGCATCACCCTGTCGTCCCTCCGCTTCCGCTCTGATCGCGAGGGCCGCTTGGCCTTGGGCAGCGGACAATAGACTGCGTGCATTAGCGACAAGTTCTGGCGTCATTTGGTCAGACACCGCCGGGCCTAAGCCTGCAGGATCAGGCCAAGGGTTACCGATTGTCGAACCCGCCGAGGCGAAAAAGCCCTGAAGTTCGCGCGGGAAGCTGACAAAGGGTGCATCGACTAGATCAACGGCCATTACCTCTACCAAGAAGGAGGGCTTTACAGGCTTTCCCTGATGCCGATTCCAAGCCTTTAGCATCTTCACCAAGGGCACCCATTGACAGCTGATTTCGTTGTTCTTTGCCGTTGCCGTTTCAGCATGCCTCTCTGGGTTGGTCTTGATCCAATTTCCCGTAATTCGGTCAGGAATTTCATAGTGATCGCCGCACGGAAATGCCGGTACGGCATCAATGGAAAGAACTTTTTCCTCCGACTCCTCCGAATATGACTTCTTCTGGAAAAAAGCAGTAATGCATCGCCGCCCCGGCTCAAGCTGGTCCTCTGGATAGTGCTTCGAGAGAGTTGCTTGGAAAGCGTCAAGCGTGCCAACAGGGGGCTTGTCGCGACGCCATTTCTCGTCCTCTCCAAGAACGAAAAAACAATCGATATCCTTCAGTGGCTTAGTCTTGGTATGGCGTCCATAGGACCCAGTTAGAAAGTCCCGATCTACATCGAAGTCCTCACGAATATGGCCCCGCACCTCGTTATGGCGCTTTATCGCGTCTTTGCGCTCCGTCTCCGAGAGTTCTAAGCGCCGCCTGAACTTATCAAAGGCTTCTCTGGTCGTGAGCACCGCTACCTCCAATAGCTAAGACCGGCGGCCATATATCCAGTGGCCGCTGCCGTTCCGGCGTCTCGGGACACCATCGACCCGGTATTTCGATACCCACTCGAGACAAAGCCCGCGACCTCCGCAGCGCCGGGCGCGTTATCGAAGAGGATCTGGTAGTAGCTGGTCGGGGTCGGTCGTCTGGCCTTGGCAATAATTTGCCGAAGATAGGTTCTGTCGACCCACATGTCGTCTACGGTCCCGAGGCCACTGTACGTCACTGGAATATCCCACCGCGCAGTCAGACTACCTGACCGCGGCTCATAAAACTCAATGACCAGTCTCCGTAGATGCTCGCTTGTAAGCCAGACCCTTAGGCCCCTCCCGATCGTTTCCCAGCTCCCCATTAGGGCGTCCGGGTCAAGCCCATTCTCACGGATCAGGTCGCGAAGGACGTTCCGGAGTTTGTCGGTCATGAACGTGATCGCATGAGTGCGAGTGACCGTTGAAACGTGTGTCGCCATTTCAGATTTCCCCGATGTTCCAGTCGACGCCCGCCGACGCTTCTACCTTTGAAGACGCTTCCTGTTCGGCGTCCGCTGCCATGGGGCCGTCGCCCTCGACGTCATAAACCCTGATCCTGGGCGCCCTGCTGGCGAGGGCTCGCTTCGACCACTCAAGGTCCTCCGGAGCCGACGGTAGGTGCATAGTCCAATCGCCGTCGGTGGGATTCCACGTGAGGGCGTCTGGGTCGGCCACGCCCATCGCCTTGCGGCCGTAGACGCCATAGATAACCAAGCGCGGCCCCACGCCTTCGACAACAATTGGCTTCGCAGCCGGGTGCTCGTCCGCAATGATCGAGGATGCGATTCCAGCTGCCGCATCAAGTTGCTCGATATCGTTCGAGTCGGCGCCGGTGATTAGCTCGACGACGATTTGCCATACGGCATCTGAATCTCGATGCGGGGCGGCCCCAACCTCTCGCCGAACCTTCATTTCTTCAACCCTTTCATGGCCGCAGCCGCTGCGGAGAATGCTTGCTTGATTTGGGGTGCCGTGAGTTTGTTGAGATCGGAAGCCGTCACAACGTCAGTCGCAGCCGCGCTCAGTATTGCCTTTCTAATACGTCTGCCATCCAATCCACTCGACTCGCCCGCCAGCGCCTTTGCATGTTTCTGCAGCAGCAAAAGATTGGGCCAAGCCTTTGCCAAACCCTCGAACGTGTCGCGAATGATGGCCTCGCGGGCCGCAGCATTGGGCATGCCGATATTCTCGATTAAGTCGGCCCTCGACAGGAGGGCCGCATCAAGAGCTTCGGGGAAATTTGTCGTGGCCACCAACAGCACCTTCGGGTGCCGGCGAGTAAGGTGATCAACCCCGGCCAATACCGCATCGGTTGCCCTGTGGACGTCTATCGGATTGGCTTCCAAACTGAGACGCTGCCGATCGGCAGCGAGGGTTTCGACCTCGTCCAAAAGAACGATCAGCGTTTTGTCGATGGAATGTTCCGGGATCGTATGCTCAAACAGCTTCGTCACGGCCTGCTGACTCTGACCGAGAGCGTCACTCGCCAGTGCGTGCGGATCTACTTGGACAAAGTCGATGCGCCCAGTCACTTGCCGGGCCACTCGGTCCGCAAGCCCCCTCGCCAAGGTGGTTTTGCCGGTTCCTGGAGGGCCGGCCAAAAGTACGAGCCCATGCAACGGCGCTACCTCAAACGGCACACGCCCTCGCACCGTTAGAGATAGGAGCATCTGGCAAAGCAGACGCTCCTTCACCCCACCAGGAACTTTGATGCTATTCCAGGCGAGCTCGAAGCCGCCGTCGGGCAGCCGCTGATGTGCAATAATGCCGTTGCTTGCCATACTCGGCCCCGCACCCTTCAAACTGGGACTTGGGACGTTGCCTTGGCGACTCGCCGGATGTCAAGCCAGGTAATCCTATTTTTTTCGTCTGTTTGCAAAACAAACTATCGATGTTTACCCCGCAAACTTTTCGTTGACGACCGCGATATGTTCCGCCATTATCATGGCCCATGAGCCCGAGGACGACTGATCAGGTATACCCTCGTTTCGGGCGCAGGCTGCGCGAAAAACGCAGAGCGCGCGGAATGACACAGGAGCAGCTAGGCACTAGAATTGGGCTCTCCCGAGCCTCGATCGTGAACATCGAACAGGGAAGACAACAGGTTCTTCTTCACCATGTAGTCGCGATGGCCGCGGCCACCGAGACTTCTTTGGGCGAGCTTCTGAATCCATTGGAACCTATGCCTACCCAACGCCCCCGTCTCACAAAGAATCTTGACCCCGCTTTGGCTGCCGTGGTGGAAGCGCTTATATCTGGGCGAAGCAAATGACGGTTCCCAGAAGCTCTGGGTATATTCGGCGCCGTGCCAACGACATATTGCGCGCTCACGGAATTTATGCGCCGCCGGTGCCGATTGAGTTGATTGCCCGTCGCTTGGGTGCAGAAGTCCTCTATGTTCCTTACGAGGGTGAATTAGCTGGAATGCTTATTAGGCAAACGGGACGAACGATTATCGGCGTGAACAATGCTCACCATCGCAATCGAAAGCGATTTACAATAGCGCATGAACTCGGACACCTACTTCTTCATGACCTGAATCTCCATGTGGATCACAACTTTAAGGTTCGCCGAGAGCCTGCGGAGACCCCCACGCGAGTGCGCCGAAGAGACGAGATCTCTTCGCTTGCGGTTGATCCGCTAGAGATGGAGGCGAACCGGTTCGCGGCTGAAATCTTGATGCCTTATGAGATGGTTCGGGCCGATCTAGCTGGCGCCAACTTCGATTACGAGAACATTGAGGAGGTGAAGCCTCTCGCTAAGCGCTACATTGTCAGCTCCCAAGCAATGCTTCACCGCATAGCAAATATCGGGCACTTCTAAGCGCCTTCAGCCTACATCAGCGTCGCTGGGCGCCCGCAGGCGATCCTACAAACACTAACGCTTGGGCACAGCTCCATCCGCTGAGATATGATTGGCGCGGGCTTCGCCACCACCCTTGCATCCCCCGGCACCCGGCGTAATAGCAAGGCGCCATGAGCAGCGCCCCCGCCACCAAGGCCTATCAGATCGTCGACCACGATTACGACGTCGTCGTCGTCGGCGCCGGCGGCTCCGGGCTGCGGGCGACGATGGGGGCGGCGCAGGGGGGGCTTCGCACCGCCTGCATCACCAAGGTGTTTCCGACGCGGTCGCATACCGTCGCCGCGCAGGGCGGGATCGCCGCTTCGCTTGGCAATATGGGGCCGGACCACTGGACCTGGCACATGTACGACACCGTCAAGGGCTCCGATTGGCTCGGCGACCAGGACGCGATCGAATATATGGTGCGCGAGGCGCCGGCCGCGGTCTACGAGCTGGAGCATGCCGGGGTGCCCTTCTCGCGCACGACCGAGGGCAGGATCTACCAGCGCGCGTTCGGCGGGATGATGCAGAATATGGGCGAGGGGCCGCCCGCCCAGCGGACCTGCGCCGCCGCCGACCGCACCGGCCACGCCATGCTTCACGCGCTCTACCAGCAGTCGCTGCGCTACGACGCCGATTTCTACATCGAATATTTCGCGCTCGACCTGATCATGGACGATGCGGGGGCGTGCCGCGGGGTGGTCGCGCTCTGCCTCGAGGACGGCTCGGTGCACCGCTTCCGTTCGCACGCGGTGGTGCTGGCGACCGGCGGCTACGGCCGCGCCTATTTCACCGCCACCTCGGCCCACACCTGCACCGGCGACGGCGGCGGCATGGTGCTGCGCGCCGGGCTGCCGCTGCAGGACATGGAGTTCGTCCAGTTCCACCCGACCGGGATTTACGGCGCCGGCGTGCTCATCACCGAGGGCGCGCGCGGCGAGGGCGGCTATCTGACCAATTCCAAGGGCGAGCGCTTCATGGAGCGCTACGCGCCCTCGGCCAAGGACCTCGCCAGCCGCGACGTCGTCTCGCGCTCGATGGCGATCGAGATCCGCGAGGGCCGCGGCGTCGGCGAGCACCAGGACCACATCTTCCTCCACCTCGACCACATCGATCCGAAGATCCTGCACGAGCGCCTGCCCGGGATCACCGAATCGGGCAAGGTCTTCGCCGGCGTCGATCTGACCCGCCAGCCGCTGCCGGTGACGCCCACCGTCCACTACAATATGGGCGGCATTCCGACCAACTTTCACGGCGAGGCGGTCACCATCAGGGAGGGCGCGCCGGACAGCGTCGTGCCCGGCCTGTTCGCGGTCGGCGAGGCGGCCTGCGTCTCGGTCCACGGCGCCAACAGGCTGGGCTCGAACAGCCTGATCGACCTCGTCGTGTTCGGCCGCGCCGCCGGCCTCAGGCTCGCCGAGACGATCAGGCCGGGGTCCGCGCAGCCGCCTTTGCCCAAGGACGGCACGGAGCTGGCGGTGGCGCGGCTCGACCGCTTCCGCTTCGCCGCGGGCGGCCAGCCGACCGCGGCGATCCGCACCGAGATGCAGCGCAACATGCAGGCGCATTGCGCGGTGTTCCGCACCGACGAGATTCTGCGCGAGGGGGTCGGCAAGCTCGCGGCGACCTATGCCAGCATGGCCGACGTCCACGTCACCGACCGCAGCCTGATCTGGAACACCGACCTTATCGAGACGCTCGAGCTCGACAACCTCATCGCCCAGGCCAGCGTCACCATCGCCAGCGCGGTCAACCGCAAGGAAAGCCGCGGCGCCCACGCCCGCGAGGACTATCCCGAACGCGACGACAAGAACTGGATGAAGCACAGCTGCGCCTGGTTCGACGGCTGGGGCGGGACGGGCGGGGAGGTCCGCATCGATTACCGCCCGGTCCACGATTACACGCTCACCGACGAGGTCGAGTATATCAAGCCCAAGGCGCGGGTCTATTGAAGCTTACGGTCGCGTCGGGCCGGAGCCGGCGTCAATCGCCGGTGAAGGGCCGGTAGCCGGTCGGGCAACGCCCGGCTCGGCCCACGAAGCCCGCCTCCCTGGTATTCGACGACGGTTGGAGGATGGCGTTGAGGTTGCGCGCGATCTCGAGGTCGAGCCGCCGCGCGATCGAATCCCGGACGATGGCGCGGGTTAGATTGCTGACATCAAGCGCAAGCCCGGCGCTGATCGTCTGGTTGTAGGTCGACAGGTTGAGCCGCGATCGGCCCACGCAGATGGGGCGCTCCTCTTTGTCGACCAAGGCGACATGGCGTCCGGCGAAGGCCGTGGCGATGGTGGAGGCAGGGCCGAAGGGCGCAGAGCAGCCGGGCCAAGCCGCCTTCGCCAATTGTCCCCGGTGGGTGCCGTTGGAGAAGCGCACGCCAACGCGCCGGTTATCCCCATTCTCCTCCAGGATTATGGTCACCGGCACCGAGATGGACTGGCCGAAGACCAGAACGCTTGTGGGCAGGCAAGTGGTGTTGGATGGGTCTCCGGGATTGATCAGCATGTTGGGCAAGGCGCCTGAGATCGTGCAGTCCATCCGAACCCCGCTCGTACTCACGCGCGCGGGGCTGCAGGCGTTCGAGGGAGTCCCGCTCGACTGAGTACCGCCGGTCGGAGGCCCGGGCGTCGTCGTCGGGGTGCAGCTTGGCGCGCAGGCGGCCAGGAGGAGGGTCGCCGCGAGAGGCAGGAGCGGCGCCAACGAACCAACGATGGCGCCCCGGCCCGCCGAACCACGCACAATTGGCCGTGGCCGGCAAGAACGGGACATTTTCTTCACATGAAGTTGTTTCACAAAAAATCTCCCGAATCGGCGCCTATTCTTCTCGGTTTTCTAGGTACTCTTTCGGTAATTTACTATACATCAAATTCCCCTTCAACGTATAGCTCGATAACCAAAATCAGGTACTGGCAGTCTTCGTATGGTATATCGGGCTTTGGCGCGTGACACTTTATTATGACCTGCCGCGGCCGTGGCCGATCCTGTGGACGGGTCGCCCGACGATGTGGGCGGAAGGGCCGGGCCAGACGCCTTGACTCGAGGGAAAAGCGCGCAAGACTGGGCGGTGGAGGGCGTCGCCATGGGGGTCGGGTCAAAGCTGTTAGCGGCGCTGGCGCTCCTTCTCTCGGCCGCCGTCGCCGCGCAGACCGACCAGCCGCCGCGGCACAGCGCGCCGGCGCCCTATCTCGGCACCGGCGCCCCCGTCGAGATCCAGGCGCGGGCCGATCAGGGGATGCAGATCGAGCGCGACCGGTCGCCGGCCGAGGAGCTCGACGAGCATCGCAAGCTGGAGCGCGCGCTCAGGGCGCTGCTGCCGCAGCGCAGCGGGACGGTCGATGCCTATGTCGTCGTCGCCGCGCTTGACAGCGATCCGGTGTTCGCCCGCGAGGCGCGCGCCGCCGGCGAGGTGCTGCGCCGGCGCTACAACGCGGCCGGCCGCACCATCGTCCTCGCCGGCCCCGACGGCAGCGGCCCGAGCGAGCTTCCGCGCGGCACGCCGGCGACCCTCGCCGTGGCGCTGGCGCGGATCGCCGAGCTGAGCAACCGGCAGGAGGATGCGGTGATCCTCTATACGACCAGCCACGGCGCGCCCTACGGCCTCTATTACAATGACGGCGACAGCGGCTACGGGCTGATCTCGCCCAACCGCCTCGCCGCGATGCTCGACCGGCTCGGCCTCGCCAACCGCCTGCTGATCCTCAACGCCTGCTTTGCCGGCGTGTTCGTGCCGCGGCTGCAATCGGACGCGGGCGCGATCGTCACCGCCGCTTCCGCCGACCGCAGCTCGTTCGGCTGCGTCGCCGAGAACGACTGGACCTTCTTCGGCGACGCGCTGATCAACCACGCGCTGCGCGGCCCCCAGCCGCTCGCCGCCGCCTTCACCGAGGCCGGCGCGACGATCGCCGGCTGGGAGGCGCAATTCCAGGTGATGCCGTCGCAGCCGCAGATCAGCATCGGCGCGGGCGCGGCGCGCTGGCTCGGCGCCCTCGAACGGCGGATCCCCCCGGCGGCGACGGCGCCGGTCGGCCGGCCGGCGGTCGAGACCAGCCGGGCGCTGATGCCGCGGCACTGAAGATGGACCGGCGCAGCCGCCTGCTGTTCCTGCTGCTCATCGCGGCGCAGACGGCGCATTCGATCGAGGAATATTGCACCCGCCTGTTCGACCGGCTCGCGCCCGCGCGCGCCGTCAGCGAAGCGATCGGCTTCGACCGGCCCGCCGGCTTCGTCATCGCCAATACGGCGCTGATTGGGTTCGGCCTGTGGTGCTATTTCGCGCGGGTCCGTCCGGGCCATCGCGCCGCACGCCGCCTCGCCTGGTTCTGGGCCCTGCTCGAAACCGCGAACGGACTGGCCCATGCCGGCCTCGCGCTCGCCGCCGGCGGCTATTTCCCGGGCCTCGCGACCGCGCCGCTGCTGCTGGCGCTCGGCCTCGGCCTTGCCTGGAGCCTGGCTGCGGCCTCGTCGAAGCAGGATTGCGGTTCACCGAAAACGGGATGATCCGCCGCACCGGCGCGATAGCCTCGCCGGCGATGCGAAGCCTTGCCCTTCTCCTCGCGCTCGCCGCCGCCGTCGCGCCGGACCCCGACTATCACCTGATCCCCGGCACGCTGGAGCCAGGACGCGGGCCCGACGGCAATTCGGTGTTCCTCGACGCGCCCGCGGGGCTGATCCTGGTCGATACCGGCCGCCATCCCGAGCATCGCGACCGGCTGCTCGGCTTTGCCCGGCAACGCGGTCGGCCGATCGTCGCCATCTTCAACACCCACTGGCATCTCGATCACAGCACCGGCAATGCCGAGATCCGCGCCGCCTATCCGGGCGCCGACCTCTATGCGAGCAATGCGATCGAGGGGGCGCTGACCGGCTTCCTGGCCCGCAGCCGGGCCGGCATCCAGCGGCAGCTCGACGCCGGCCGGATCCCCGCGGCCAATCGCGCCGAGGTGGCGCGCGCCTTTACGGTCCTGGACCATCCGGATTCGCTGCGCCCGACGCGGCCGGTGACGCGCTCGGCCGACATGACGATCGGCGGGCGGCGGCTGCAGATCAACCTTGCCGCTTATGCCGCGACCGAGGGCGACGTCTGGATCTACGATCGCGCCGCCCGCCTTGTCATCGCCGGCGATCTCGTCGTCGCCCCGGTGCCGTTCATGGACACCGCCTGCGCCGAGGGCTGGCGCCGGGCGCTCGACCGGATCGCCGCGACCGGCTTCACCCTGCTGATCCCGGGCCATGGCGAGCCGATGGACCGGGCCCGGTTCCTCGCCTGGCAGCGGGCGTTCAACGCGTTCGTCGATTGCGGCGAATCGGCTCGGCCGCGGGCCGACTGCATCGCCGGCTGGCGGCGCGACGCGGCGCAATTCATCCCCGCCGGCAGCGAAGCGATGATCGACGGGCTGGCGGGCTATTATATCGACAGCCGGCTGCGCGCGGCGCCCGACGAGCGGCGGCGCTACTGCCCGTCGGCCTGAACGCCCGCCAGGGCTGAGCGAATCGCGGCCATGTCGGCGGCGAACCGATCCGCCAGCGCCTGGTCCGAAAGGCCGGCGGCATCGCCGATCTGCCACATGGTGAGGCCGATCCTCAAGGTCGCGCCCCAGCGTCCGTCGGGCAGGCGGACGCATTTGACCGGCTGGCCGACGCGCACGCCGGCGAGCGCCATCGCCTTGTGCCAGGCCTGGGCATCCTCGAAAGTCGCGCCCGAGGCCGACAGATCGAGCGTCGACAGCGTCCGCATCTCGATCGGGTGGGTGTCGGCGTCCTCGCCATGGCCGGGGGGATAGGGGGCGACGCGGCGGGCCGCGGTTTTCTCGACGACCCCGGTCCGGACCGCGGCGTGGAAGGCGAGGATGACGCGCTCGACCGCTTCGGCGGGAAGCTTCTGGAAGCGCTCGAGCTCGAAGACCGATGCCTCGAGCCGCAGCAGCAGGCCGGGATTGACGCTGTCGGGGAGGATATCCGCGCCCGGCCAATGGGCCGGCCATTCGGCGCGGCGGAAGATCGTGGCGAGGCCGCCGGGCAGCGGCTGGGCGCGCCCGGCGAAGCCGGCCGGAACCAGCGCGAAGCCGCTGAACGGCGGGCCGCCCATGAACTTGGAGCCGGTGACGAAGACGATCGCGCCGCGCTCCAGATAGGCGCCGATCGCCGCCGCGGTGATCCGCGCCTGGCAGGCGTCGACGACCAGGGTCGCGGCCTCGCTCCGGCCCGCCGCCAGCCGGTCGATGTCGCCGAGATCGGGCAGGATCAGGCCGGTCTTCGAGCCGTGGACGACATGGACGAGGCAGTGCCGGCTCGCCCGCCGGGCGGCGGCGATCGAGCCCTCCATCCGCGCCGCGATATAGGCCGAGGGGCGCACCCGGCCCATCCGGTCGCGGACCGGGATGTCGATCAGGTCGAGCGTCGCGCCGCCGAGCCCGGGCACCGGATCGCCCGGCCGGACGGCGAGCCCGAGCGCGGTCTCGTCGGCGAAATAGAGGCCGTGGGCGGAGTGGATGCAGCCCGAGCCGACCTCGTCGGCGCCGAGCAGGATCGCGTGGGTGCCGCCCGGGGCGCGGCCGAGGGCGGCGGCGAGGGCGACATATTCGAGGTCGGTGCCCGAGGGCGCGAAGACGATGGCGACGTCGTCCGCCACGCCGTAAGCGGCCCGGATCCTCCCGCGCAGCGCCTCCAGCCGTGCCGCATAGACGGCGGCGGAGGGATCGCGGCCGATCTCGGCCAGCACCGCTTCCGCCCGGGCATAGGCGCCGGCCGAGATATCGTTGGCGGTCGAGGAGGCATAGGCCAGCGCCCGGCTCGGATGCGGCGCGCTGTAATAGCGGTTGAGGCCGGTCTTCGGGTCGAGCGTCAGGCGCGCATCGCCGCCCTCGGTCATCAGCCGGGCCGCCGCATCGCTCACCACGCTCACGATCATAAACTTGCACCCGGTCCGGGACGCGACTAACGAAAACCTCCTATCCTGCCCGGTCGCGGCAACATTGTGGCGGCGGGCATTATTTTGCGTCCCGGAAAGCGATCTTCCCCCTTGAGCCCCATCGAGACGCGCACGATCCCGGCTTCGGCCAAGGAGCGGCTGCGCATCATGTTCATCGCCAAGCACGCCAAATGGGCGGGCGGCCTCCATCCGGAGGACGGCAACCATGCGCTCTACCATGTCGAGACCCGCGAGATCCTGCAGGGCCTCGGGCTCAACCTCGTGCTCGAGGACAATTACCGGGCGCTGTTCGAAAAGCCCGCCATCGATTTCCTGTTCCCGCTGCTCAACCGCGGCGGCTTTTTGAACAGCGAGATGATGCTGCCTTTGCTGTGCACCCGGCTCGGCCTGCCCTATCTCGGCGCGACCCCGATCCTGCGCGGGCTCGCCGACGACAAGCATCTGACCAAGCTCTGCGCCGCCGCCCGCGGCATCCCGACCGCGCCCTGGGCGATCTACCGCCGCGGCGCCCCGGTCGATCGGGCGCGCTGCCCCGCGGGCAAGCGGCTGGTGATCAAGCCCAACGCCTCTTCGGCGAGCTGGGGCGTCCAGGACGCGCGCGACTGGGCCGGGGCGCAGGCGGCGATCGCCTCGATCCACGCCGAGGGCCATGACGCGATCGTCGAGCCGTTCCTCAACGGCAGCGACGTCGAGGTGCCGGTGATCACCGTCGACGGCGAGCCGGTGGTGATGCCGATGATGCTGTTCGAGCAGGCCGACCCGACCCATTTGCGGACCTATTACGAGAAGCGCGACCTGGTCGAGCGGGCCAGCAAGTACGCGCTGGTCGATTTCGACGATGCCGAATGGGTGCCGCGGATCGCCGAGATGACCCGCACCATCGCCGAGGAGTTCAGGCCGTTCGATTATGGCCGGTTCGAGTTCCGGCTCGACGCCGAAACCGGCACCTGCAATTTCCTCGAGGTCAACCTCCAGGCCAATCTGTGGTCGCAAAAGGTGTTCGGCCGCTCGGCCGTCCGCGCCGGCTTGAGCCAGACGCAGCTGATCGAGACCATCCTCTACGAGGGCCTCAGGCGGCACGGATTGCTCGATGATTGAGCAGGGCGGGTCGTTCACCATCGTCATCCTCGCCGCCCAGCGCGACGGCCGGCTCGATCCGCTCGCCGCCGCGGCCGGAGTCAGCCACAAATGCCTGGTGCCGATCGGCGGCCGGCCGCTGCTCGCCCACGTCCTCGACGCCTTTGCCGGGTTGCAGGGCATCGACAGCGTCCGGATCGCGGTCGAGCCCGGCGCGGCCGAGGCGCTGAGCCCGATCGCGCTCGCCTCGGGCCTGCCGGTCGGCTTCGTGGCTTCGGCCGCGACGATCACCGACAGCGTCTATGCCGCCGCCGCCGGCAGCGCCGGGCCGCTGGTCATCACCACCGCCGACAATGTGCTGCTGACCCCGGCGGCGGTGCGCCAGGTGGCGGCGCGGCTCGCCGCCGGCGACGATTGCGTGGTCGCGCTCGCCCGCAAGGAGGACGTGCTCTCCGCCCATCCCGAAGGGCAGCGCCGCTTCTACCGGTTCCGCGACGGGCAGTTTTCGAACTGCAACCTCTACGGGCTTTCCGGCAAGGGCCTCGAGCTTGCCGAAACCTTCCGCGAGGGCGGCCAGTTCGCCAAGAATCCGATGCGGATCGCGCGCGCCTTCGGCTTTTTGAACCTGATCCGGCTGCGCTACGGCCTGATCAGCCTCGACGGGGCGATGCGGCGGCTCGGCGCGCGCTTCGGGGTGCGCTGCTCGGCGCTGGTGCTGAAGGACGGCGCCCACGCGATCGACGTCGACAACGAACGCACCTACGACATCGCCGCCCAGCTTCTCGACAGGCGCGCCGCCTGAGCGTATCGGGTCACCCATGGCCGAATTCACACTGCCCAGGAACAGCAAGATCAGGAAGGGGACGGCCCATCCCGCCGCCGGCGCCAAGCGGCCCAAAAGCTTCAAAATCTACCGCTACGATCCCGACAAGGGCGAAAATCCGCGCTACGACACGTTCACCGTCGATCTCGACAGCTGCGGGCCGATGGTGCTCGACGCGCTGATCAAGATCAAAAGCGAGCAGGACCCGACGCTGACCTTCCGCCGCTCCTGCCGCGAGGGGATTTGCGGCTCCTGCGCGATGAACATGGAGGGCAGGAACGGCCTCGCCTGCACCACCGCGATCGAGGACCTCAAGGGCGAGATCAGGATCACGCCGCTGCCGCACATGGACGTGATCAAGGACCTCGTCCCCGATTTCACCCATTTCTACGCCCAATATGCCTCGATCGAGCCGTGGCTGCAGGCGGGGCCGCCGCCGGCCGACGGCAAGGAAAGGCTGCAATCGCCCGACGACCGGGCGAAGCTCGACGGGCTCTACGAATGCATCCTCTGCGCCTGCTGCTCGACCGCCTGCCCGAGCTATTGGTGGAATTCGGACAAGTTCCTCGGGCCCGCGATCCTCTTGCAGGCCTATCGCTGGCTCGCCGACAGCCGCGACCGGGCGGCGGCGGCGCGGCTCGACGACCTCGAAGACCCGTTCCGCCTCTACCGCTGCCACACGATCATGAACTGCGCCAACGTCTGCCCCAAGGGCCTCAACCCCGCCAAGGCGATCGCCGAGACCAAGAAATTGCTGCTCGAGCGGGCGGTCTGACGGCCCCCACAGGCCGTCACCCCGGCGCAGGGGCACCCCACAAAGTAGTACTTTGTGGGGACCCCGAAGGCCGGGGTCTCGCGGGGAAATACTGAGACTTCTTGTCCCGAGATCCCAGCCCCTTCGACGCTGCCTGCGGCGTCGCTCAGGACAGGCTGCGCCGGGATGACGGTAACGCCGCGGAAGTTTCGAAACGCTCATTAGGTTCAGCTTCCCTGGGGAAAGGAAAAGTCGAACCTTCCGGCGAGCGTCGGGCTCGTCCTGGCGAGCCGCGCCATCGCCCGGCGCCGCCGCGCGGTGGAATAAGCGGAATGGCAGGCGTGCGCGAAGGAGGCGGCGTCGGGACGCCGGCGCAGCTTGGCCGCGCCCTGCTCGGTCATGCCGACCGCGCGCGCGGCCTTTCCCAAATGGCCGGTCTCGAACAAGGCGATGACGTAAGACCGCTGCCGCTCGGGCGTCCAGCCGTCGCTGCGACGGCGGACGGGGACGGGCGTGAAATCGAGCAGAGCCGCGATGGCGGCGCGATCCGCTGTCGACTCAGGCTTCTTGCTCTGTCGCATTCGAACAAGCCAACAATGTAAAGAAGAGGGCTTTGTACTCTCTTTGTTCCGGCGCGTCAAGCGGAGTGCCGAACGGGCGGTGTCACAGTTTGAAATTGCAGGAGTCCCGGCGTGCGGCGTATAGACACCTGTATGTCGCGGAAGCTTCCAGAGGGCGCGGTCTCTTGCCCCCCACTGCCGGGGCAGCACCTCTTGCTCGTGCGCCTCTTGCGGGGGCGTCACCAAGTCTGTTCTTGGTAGCGGTGAGGAGTTTTGGCGCGCGGGGCGATGCACAGTGTGCCAAGGGCTCGGATACGTGCGGGTCTAGGCCGCCCGCTTCTTTGTAAAGCCCACGCGGCCTTGGAGCCGATGTCGATGATTAAGCTCGTTTCGATCAGTCCTGCGGGCGAGGCGGCGCTCGACCTCGTGTTCAGCGATGGCAGCAGCGCTCACTGGTCCGCAAACGAGCTGATCGCGCGCGACACAGTCCTCACCCGTCCGCTCGCCGATGCCCCGTATTTCGCCCGTGCCTTCATCGAAGCGGGCGCCCTCGCCTGGCCCAACGGTCTGGAATTGTCGGCCCACGGCCTTCACCGGCGCCTGGATGAAGCGGGCGCATTGAGGCGCGAAGCGGCCTGAGCCTCACTTGAAAGGCCGCAATTTTCCGGCCACTGCGCCCCCATGGACGTCCATCCCGCCATCCGCCACGCGCCCGACCCCGACCATCCCGGCTGGTGGAGCTGGGACATTGAAGACGACGGCAAGTTCCACGCGGTGGTCGGCAAGCTGCTGGTCCGGGCCGACGGGGAGGGGCGCGCGGTCTGCCGGATGTTTCCCGAGGAGCGCCATTCGAACCTCGGCGACATGGTCCATGGCGGGGCGCTGCTGACCTTCATCGACATGGCCTTGTTCGCGGGCGGGCGGCTGGCCGGGGCGAACGTGATCCGGGCGGTGACGCTCGATCTTTCCACGCGCTTCCTGTCGCGCGGCCGGATCGGGGTGCCCTTGGATGCCGAGGTCGAGCTGCTGCGCGAGACCAGAAGGCTGGTCTTCCTCGCCGGCAAGGTCGTCCAGGAGGGCGAGCTGGTCGCCTCCTTCTCGGGCGCGCTGCGCAAGGCCAGCCGCGAGCCGTGACCGCGCTCGCCGAGCGTTACCGGGCGCTGGTCGCGGCCGGCGAATTGCAGCCGGATGAGGATCAGCAACGGGCGGTCGCGGTGCTCGACACGCTCGCCGGCGAACTCGCGGCAAGCCGGCGCGGCTTTTTCCGGCGCCCCCGGCCGCCGGGCGGCGCCTATCTGTGGGGCGGGGTCGGGCGCGGCAAATCGATGCTGATGGACCTCGCCTTCGAGACCATCCCCTTCGCGCCCAAGCGCCGGGTCCATTTCCACGAATTCATGATCGAGGTGCACGAGCGGCTGCGCGCCGAGCGCGAGCGGGAGGAAAGCGATCCGCTGCCGAGGGTCGCCGAGGCGATCGCGGCGGAGGCGACATTGCTCTGCTTCGACGAGATGGTGATCAACAATCCCGCCGACGCGATGATCCTGTCGCGGCTGTTCGCGCATCTGCTGGATGAGGGGGTGACCGTCGTCACCACCTCGAACCGGCCGCCCCGCGACCTCTATCTCGGCGGCCTCAACCGGGAGCTGTTCCTGCCGTTCATCGCCCTCGTCGAGGAGCGGCTGCAGGTGGTGCCGCTGAACGGGCCGACCGATTACCGGCTCGACCGGCTCGGCGGGATGCCGACCTGGTACGTGCCGAACGGGCCGGCGGCGACGAAGGCGCTGGCCGACGCCTTCTTCCGCCTGACCGACTATCCCGTCGAGGACCGCGCGCGCGTGCCGGCCGAGGATCTCAGGCTGCCGGGCGGGCGCATCCTGCACGTGCCCAAGAGCCTCAAGGGGGTCGCCGTCTTCTCGTTCCGGCGGCTGTGCGGCGAGGCGCGCGGCGCCGCCGACTATCTCAGCGTCGCGCGGCGCTATCACACCGTCATCCTCGTCGGCATCCCGCGCATGGGGCCGGAGAATCGCAACGAGGCGGCGCGCTTCGTCACCCTGATCGACGCGCTCTACGAGCATAAGGTGAAATTGCTCGCCGCCGCCGACGCCGAGCCCGGCGATCTCTACGTCGCCGGCGACGGCGCCTTCGAGTTCGCCCGCACCGCCTCGCGGCTGATCGAGATGCAGAGCGCGGATTATATGGCCGAGGGGCATGGGGAATCATGAGAGTCATCCCGGCGAAGGCCGGGACCCATGAACACTGTGCTTGCAGTCTCGTGCCGACGTTCGAGCCTGTGTTTCCCAGTCTTCGGTTCATGGATCCCGGCCTTCGCCGGGATGACTCCTGGAGAGCTTGACCGCGCCTGCTTTTCCGCCAATCTCGCGCCGCCTTTGCCAGGAGTCCCCCGATGCGCCTTGCCCTGATCGCCGCCGCCCTGCTCTCCACCGCCGCTGTCGCCGTCGCCCAGCCGCCCGCCGACCCCTGGCACGCCAGGGCGCGGGAGATTTACGCGCATGCGATTGCGATCCCGACCGTGCAGGGCCGCGGCCGCGTCCCCGAGCTTGCCGCCTACCTCCAGGAGCAGTTCCGCGCCGGCGGGCTGACCGGAGTGACCATCCATCCCTATGACGTGGTCCGCCCCGACGATCATACCGCCGCCCTGATCCTGCGCTGGGCGCCCGCGCGGCCGTCGAACCGCAAGGCGATCCTGATCATGGCCCATATGGACGTGGTCGAGGCGCGCGCCTCGGACTGGTCGCGCGATCCGTTCACGCTCGGCGAGACCGAGGGCTATTTCTACGGCCGCGGCACGCTCGACGACAAGCAGGGGGTGGTCGCGGTCACCGCGGCGCTGCTGCGGCTGCGCGCCGAAGGGTTCCAGCCGGGTCGCGAGATCATCGTTCTGTTCACCGGCGACGAGGAGACCGGCGGCCGCGGCGCCGACCAGGCGGCGAACCAGTGGATCGACACCAGCGCGGTCGATTTCGCGCTCAACGCCGATGCCGGCGGCGGCACCTTCCTTGCCGACGGCCGGCTGCTCGGCTTCGGCATCCAGACCGCCGAGAAGATCTACCAGAGCTATATCCTGACCGCGACCAACCCCGGCGGCCACAGCTCGCGGCCGCGCCCCGACAATGCGATCTACGCGCTCGCCCACACCCTCGACCGGCTCGAGCGCTACCGCTTCGAGCCGATGCTCAACGACACCACCCGCGCCTATTTCCGCCACCGCACCCGGTCGGCGAGCCCGGAGCTCGCCGCGGCGATCAACCGCTGGCTCGCCGACGAGCATGACGGCGCGGCGGCCGACCTGATCGAGGCCTCGGAGACCGAGGTCGGCCTCACCCGGACGCGCTGCGTCGCGACCAGGCTCGAGGGCGGCCATGCCGACAATGCGCTGCCCCAGCTCGCCCGGGCGACGGTCAATTGCCGGATCTTCCCCGGCGTCGATCCCGCCACCGTGCTCGCCACGCTCCGCACGCTGGGCGAGCCCGATCATGTCGCGGTCGAGCCGGTCGATCCCGCCCGGCCGACCGACGCGTCGCCGCTCCGGGACGACGTCGTCGGCGCCTATACCGCGGCGGTGCGCGCCCGCCACCCCAATGCCGACATCGTCCCCGACATGTCGACCGGAGCGACCGACGGCCTCTATTTCCGCGCCCGCGGCGTGCCGGTCTACGGCGTCGACGGCTCGTGGGCGGTGATCCCGGCCGACGAGCGCGCCCACGGCCGCGACGAGCGGCTGCCGGTCCGCGCCTTCTACAACGACGTCGATCACTGGACCGACCTGATCCGCCGGCTGGCGCGCTAGAAAAGAGGGACTGTCCCTATTTTCTAAGCTCACCGGCTCCTCAGGATGAGCGGGTTCGGGGGAGAACTCCTTTACTTGTCCCCCTCGTCCGCCGCCGGGGCCTCGCCGGTGGGCTCCGCGGCCGCGGCTTCGCCCGGCGCGCACTGCCAGTTGAAATGGTTGCTCGCCTCGTTCTCGCGGGTGACGGTGCAATTGGCGCGCACCTCCGTGCCGTCGGCGCCGCGGACAATGGCGTGGCCGGTCATCCGCATGTCGTCCTGCCTGGTCAGCTCGACCGCGACGACCTCGCCCCCCTGCGAAAGCGACTGGCGGATGGTGTTCTTCATATTGTCGACCATGCGCTGGTCGATCGCCGGCAGGCAGCGCCAATTGTAATTGCCGGCGCCCTTGGCGGTGTCGGGCGTGGCGGTGCAGTTCAGCCGGCCCGCGCTGCCGTCGTTGGAGCGGACCTCGGCGAAGCCGACCATATTGTCGCCCTGCCGGGTCATCTCGACCTCGTTGACGGTGCCCTGCTTCGACAGCTCGGCGCGGATCGCATTCTCCATCCTGTCCTCGTCGCTCGCCATCGAGCAACCCGCGACCGCGAGCGCGCAGCCCAGATAAACCGCAATCCTTTTCATCGCCTTCCCCCTTTCGCTTCGCCCGGCCGGGCGCCTGCTTTTCTGGAAACTTCCCTCTTTCCCCGATTCGCGCAACCCCCGAGCGGGAACCCGCCCGGCACGGGGACAGTTATTTTCCCGCGGCTGCGCCCTCAATACGAGCGCGGCGCGTGAAAATAACTGTCCCCGAGGAGACGCCCCATGCTCGGAAACCGCAACGCCGTCGCCAATCTCGCGGTCAGGGATCTCGACCGGGCGCGGGATTTCTACACCGGCACGCTCGGCCTCAGGGAGGTCGATCATGAGGGCGACGAGCTGATCGTGCTCGAGAGCGGCGACAGCAAGGTCAACGTCTACCGCTCGGACCATGCCGGCACCAACGAGGCGACCGCGGTGACCTGGGCGGTCGACGACATCGAACGCGAGGTCGACTCGCTCAAGCGCAAGGGGGTGATGTTCGAGCATTACGACATGCCCGGCCTCGCGCTCGAAGGCGACGTCCATGTCGGCGGCGACATGAAGGTCGCCTGGTTCAAGGATCCCGACGGCAACATCCTCAACATCGTCGAGAATTAATTGGGGACAGTATATATTTATTCCGCCCGGGCTGCGGCCGGCACGCCGCCGCGGCGCCGATAAATATATGCCGATAAATATATACTGTCCCCCTTTACCTGCGCTATCCTCACGCCCGGGGAGGAGGCGATGGCGACTCCGGCGACGCCGCAGGCGATGGCGGCCGCGCTCGTGATTGCGGGCGGCAGCGGCACGGCCGACGACGTCGCCGCGATTCGCCCCGAGATCGCCAGGCTGTCCGCCGCCGTGCTCAGGAAGCTGCTCGACAAGAAGGCGCATGTCGTCGTCTGCCGCGGCTCGGTGACCGACGTCGCCACCGATTTGAAGGGCAAGGTGCCGCGCGGCTGGCAGGGGCTGGGCCTGACCTGGGACAATGTCCCGGGCACCTATCTCAGCAACGGCAAGCGCGTGCTTCTGGCGACGATCGCCGCGGCCGGCGGCGGCCGCCGGATGCCGGCGACCGGCGAGGGGCACGGCTCGATCAACGTCGCCCTGCACGAAACCCTCCACGGCCACGATTTCCTGTCGGGGCACAAGCCGCTCGATGACAAGAAATTCCTCGCCGCCCGGCTCGCCGACTTCGCCCGGCTGCCCAAATATCTGCAGCAGGCGGGCGACGCCGGCAAGCAGGAGACCTATGCCGAAAGCGGCGCCCGCTTCTTCGCCGGCGATCCGGCGCTGAAGGGCGACTGGCCGGCGATGTTCGCTTATTGGTCGGGCGCGCCGCTGCCGGCGCCGCCGGCGCCGATGGGCTTCGCGGCGAGGGCGCCGGCGCCGCCGGTCGAGCTCGATCCCGGCGCGATCGGCGAGGCCGAGCTCGCCGCCGACGGCAGCATCACGCTCGACCTCAGGGCCGACGGGCCGGGCGCGGTCGGCCATCTCGTCGTCACCCTGCGGCCCGGCGATCCCGCCTATGCCCGGATCCGCGCCCGCGCCTTCCCGGCGCCCGCCGGCCTGGGTTTCGCGGCAGCCAGGCCGGGTCCGCGCTCCGCCTTGCTCCGCCCGCTCTGACCGTCGGCGGTTGCCCCTCGCGCGCGGGAGGGCTAAGCGGCGCCGCGTAAGGCCGCGTCCTGCGGCCCTTCATGCTTGAACCGGGAAAGGCAAAGAGCGCCTTATGGCTCGCAACAAGATCGCGCTGATCGGCGCCGGCAATATCGGCGGCACGCTCGCCCACCTCGCCGCCCAGAAGGAGCTGGGCGACATCGTCCTGTTCGACGTCGTCGAGGGCGTGCCGCAGGGCAAGGCGCTCGATCTGTCGCAATGCGGCCCGGTCGAGGGCTATGACGTCGCCCTCAAAGGCTCGAACGATTATGCCGACATCGCCGGCGCCGACGTCTGCATCGTCACCGCCGGCATCGCCCGCAAGCCGGGGATGAGCCGCGACGACCTGCTCGGCATCAATCTGAAGGTGATGAAGGCAGTCGGCGAGGGGATCAGGGCGAACGCGCCCGGCGCCTTCGTGATCTGCATCACCAACCCGCTCGACGCGATGGTCTGGGCGCTGCGCGAATTTTCGCAATTGCCGCACAACATGGTCGTCGGCATGGCGGGCGTGCTCGATTCGGCGCGCTTCCGCCACTTCCTCGCCGAGGAGTTCGCAGTCTCCGCCCAGGACGTCACCGCCTTCGTCCTCGGCGGCCATGGCGACACGATGGTGCCGATCGTCGAATATTCGACCGTCGCCGGCATCCCCATTCCCGATCTCATCAAGATGGGCTGGTCGACCAAGGAGAAGATCGACGGAATCGTCAAGCGCACCCGCGGCGGCGGCGGCGAGATCGTGGCCTTGCTCGGCACCGGCTCCGCCTATTACGCCCCGGCCGCGAGCGGCATCGAGATGGCCGAGGCCTATCTGAAGGACAAGAAGCGCCTGCTCCCCTGCGCGGCCCACCTCACCGGCCAATATGGCGTCGACGACCTTTATGTCGGGGTCCCCTGCGTGATCGGCGCCGGCGGCGTCGAGAAGGTGGTCGAGATCGCATTGAACGACGAGGCGAAGGCCAATTTCCAGGTCTCGGTCGACGCGGTGAAGGAGCTGCTCGCGGCGTGCCGGGCGATCGATGGGAGCTTGGCATAGCCCATTCGTCACCCCGGCGAAGGCCGGGGCCCAGACGGGCCGAGAAGAGAGGACTGGATACCGGCCTTCGCCGGTATGACGAAGACGGGGACGGATGGAGAAAGGCGGTTTCGTTTACATCATGGCGAGCGCTCGCAACGGGACGCTCTACATTGGCGTGACGAGCGACCTGATCGCCAGGGTCTGGCAACATCGGGAAGGGGTCGCCGACGGGTTCACGAGAAAATATGGCTGCAAGATGCTGGTCTGGTACGAGCAATTTGGCGAGATCGAGCCGGCCATCCGGCGCGAGAAGCAGATGAAGGAATGGAAGCGGCTTTGGAAGCTGCGCGTGATCGAAGAAATGAATCCGGACTGGAACGACCTGTTCGAGTCCTTGCTTTAGGTCTGGGCCCCGGCCTTCGCCGGGGTGACGATAAGAGGTTTATGGCGGCGAATGAGCATCCTCGTTAATTCCGACACCAAGGTCATCACCCAGGGGATGACCGGCGAGACCGGCACCTTCCATACCGAGCAGGCGCTCGCCTACGGGACGAGGATGGTCGGCGGCGTCACGCCGGGGAAGGGCGGGCAGAGCCATATCGGGCTGCCGGTGTTCGACACCGTCGCCGAGGCGGTCGCGGCGACCGGCGCCGATGCCAGCGTGATCTACGTGCCGCCGCCGTTCGCCGCCGATTCGATCCTCGAGGCGATCGACGCCGAGGTGCCGCTGATCGTCGCGATCACCGAGGGCATTCCGGTGCTCGACATGGTGAAGGTGAAGCGGGCGCTGGCGGGCTCGAAGTCGCGGCTGATCGGGCCCAATTGCCCGGGCGTGCTGACTCCGGGCGAATGCAAGATCGGGATCATGCCGGGCAATATCTTCCGCAAAGGCAGCGTCGGCATCGTCAGCCGCTCGGGGACGCTCACCTACGAGGCGGTGTTCCAGACCAGCAATGCCGGTCTCGGCCAGACCACGGCGGTCGGCATCGGCGGCGATCCGGTCAACGGCACCAACTTCATCGACGTGCTCGAGCTGTTCCTCGCCGATCCCGGGACGACATCGATGATCATGATCGGCGAGATCGGCGGCTCGGCCGAGGAAGAGGCCGCCCAGTTCCTCGCCGACGAGGCGAGGAAGGGCCGGTCGAAGCCGGTGGTCGGCTTCATCGCCGGCCGCACTGCCCCGCCCGGCCGGCGGATGGGCCATGCCGGCGCGATCGTCTCCGGCGGCCAGGGCGGCGCCGAGGACAAGATCGCGGCGATGGAGGCGGCTGGAATAAAGGTCAGCCCGAGCCCATCTGAGCTGGGCGAGACGCTTGCAGCGCTGCTGCGGAATTGAGTTTCGCCGTCATACCGGCGAAGGCCGGTATCCAGGCGGACTCGGAACTGGACCCCGGCCTTCGCCGGGGTGACGATAGGTAGAATGACGAACGAAGCTTCGATGACGAGCGAGCGTGAGCAGGGCCCGAGCTGGGCGCGCGCCAATTGGCCGCTGGTCGAGCTGGACGAGGTCAATGCCGGCCTCGATCCAACGCGCTCGGCGATCGCGGACAAGGCGCGCGCGGCCGCCGCGGCGAGCGGCGCCGACGTCGAGCGGGCGGCCAAGGATTCGATCGCCGCGATGATGCTGATCCGCACCTATCGGGTGCGCGGCCACCTCGCCGCCGATCTCGACCCCTTGGGCCTCGTCAAGCGCGAGATGCCGGCCGACCTCACCCCCCAATTCCACGGCTTCGGCGCCGATGCGCTCGACCGGCCGGTCTGGCTCGGCGGCGCGCTCGGCCTGGAGAAAGCGACGGTGCGCGAGATCGTCGACATCCTCAGGCGCAATTATTGCGGCCATGTCGGCCTCGAATATATGCACATCAACGATCTCGACGAGCGCCGCTTCCTGCAGGACCGGATGGAAGGCAAGGACGCCGAGATCGTCTTCACCCCCGAGGGCAAGAAATCGATCCTGACCAAGGTCGTCCAGGCCGAGCAGTGGGAGAAGTTCCTCGCCAGGAAATATGTCGGCACCAAGCGCTTCGGCCTCGACGGCGGCGAATCGATGGTGCCGGCGCTCGAAGCGGTGATCAAATATGGCGGCGCCTACGGGGTTTCGTCGATCGTCCTCGGCATGGCCCATCGCGGTCGGTTGAACGTCCTCGCCAACGTCATGGGCAAGCCCTACCGGGCGATCTTCTCCGAATTCGCCGGCGGCGCCGCCAATCCCGAGGACGTCGGCGGCTCGGGCGACGTCAAATATCATCTCGGCACCTCCTCGGACCGCGAGTTCGACGGGATCCGGGTGCATCTCAGCCTGGTGCCCAATCCCAGCCACCTCGAAGCGGTCGATCCGGTCGTGCTCGGCAAGGCCAAGGCGCAGCAGGTCGCGCGCGGCGACGCCGAAGGCGACCAGGTGCTGCCGGTGCTGCTCCACGGCGACGCCGCCTTCGCCGGCCAGGGGATCGTCGCCGAATGCCTCGGCTTTTCCGGCATCCCCGGCTATTCGACCGGCGGCTGCCTCCATTTCATCATCAACAATCAGGTCGGCTTCACCACCGCGCCCCAGTTCGGCCGCTCCTCGCCTTATCCGTCCGACGTCGCCAAGGGCATCCAGGCGCCGATCCTCCACGTCAACGGCGACGATCCGGAAGCGGTCACCTTCGCCTGCAAGCTCGCCATCGAATATCGCCAGAAGTTCAACCGCGACATCGTCATCGACATGTGGTGCTACCGCCGGTTCGGCCACAACGAAGGCGACGAGCCGAGCTTCACCCAGCCGCTGATGTACGCCAAGATCGGCGAGCACCCGCCGATCTCGGCGCTCTACGCCGCCCGGCTGGAGGAGCAGGGCGTGATCGGGAAGGGCTGGGTGGACGGCGAGATCGCCGCCTTCACCACCTTGCTGGAAGGCGAGTTCGAGGCGGCGCAATCCTATCTGCCCAACAAGGCGGACTGGTTCGAGGGCGCCTGGTCCGGGCTCGGCAGGCCCAAGGCGGCAATCACCGAGCGGCGCAACGTCGCCACCGGCGTCGAGGAGGCGCTGCTGCGCGAGATCGGCGAGGTCCTGACCGGCGTGCCCGACGGCCTCGCCATCCACAAGACGCTCGCCCGGATCCTCGACGCCAAGCGCGAGATGTTCAAGAGCGGCAAGGGCTTCGACTGGGCGACCGCCGAGGCGCTCGCCTTCGCCACCCTGCTGCGCGACGGCCATCCGGTGCGCCTCTCCGGCCAGGACAGCGCCCGCGGCACCTTCAGCCAGCGCCATTCGGTCTGGCTCGATCAGAAGGACGGCCGCAAATATATCCCGCTCACCCGGATCGGCCCGGCCCGGTTCGAGGTGCGCGACAGCCCGCTTTCCGAATATGGCGTGCTCGGCTTCGAATATGGCTGGTCGCTGGCGGACCCGCAGACCCTGGTCCTGTGGGAGGCGCAGTTCGGCGACTTCGTCAACGGCGCCCAGGTGATCACCGACCAGTTCATCGCCGCCGGCGAGGCCAAATGGCTGCGCGCCTCCGGGCTCGTCCTGCTGCTCCCCCACGGCTATGAGGGCCAGGGCCCCGAGCACAGCTCGGCGCGGCCCGAGCGCTTCCTCCAGCTCTGCGCCGAAGACAATATGCAGGTCGCCAATTGCACCAGCCCGGCCAATTATTTCCACATCCTCAGGCGCCAGATGAACCGCGACTTCAGGAAGCCGCTGGTGCTGCTGACGCCGAAATCGCTGCTCCGCCACAAGCATGCGGTCTCGGCCCTTGCCGATTTCACCGGCGAGAGCCATTTCCGCCGCATCCTCTCCGATCCCAATCCGCCGAAGGACGAAGAGGTCAGGCGGCTGGTGCTGTGCACCGGCAAGCTCGCCTACGAGCTGTTCGACGCGCGCGACGGCGCCGGCGACAAGCAGGTTTCGATCGTCCGGATCGAGCAGCTCTACCCGTTCCCGGGCGAGGCGCTGCTGGCGCGCCTGAAGCGGATGACCGGCCTCGAAGAGGTGGTCTGGGCGCAGGAGGAGCCGCAGAATCAGGGCTATTGGGCCCATGTCGAGCCGCGCATCGAACGCCGCCTCGGCGAGGCCGGGCTGAAGCCGAAGCGGCCGCTCTATGCCGGCCGGCCGGCCGCCGCCTCGCCGGCGACGGGCCTTGCCAAGCGCCACGCGACCGAGCAGGCGGCGCTGATCGCCGACGCGCTCGGCCACGGCGTCCCGGCGGCGCAGGCGTCGCGCAAGGCGAGCTAGAAGAGGAAAGAATGGCGACCGAAGTCAAAGTGCCGACGCTGGGCGAATCGATCACCGAGGCGACCCTCGGCGAATGGCTCAAGCAGCCCGGCGACGCCGTCGCCCGGGACGAGCCGGTCGCCAGCCTCGAGACCGACAAGGTGGCGATCGAAGTGCCCTCGCCGGTCGCCGGGACGATGGGGGACCAGCTGGTCAAGGCCGGCGATACGGTGGCGGTCGGCGCGGTGATCGCCCATGTCGAGGCGGGCGGCGCGCTGCCGGCGTCGAGCCCGGTCAATCCCGAGGGTGCGGGCGAGAATATCGAGGCGAAAGAGGCGCCCCGGGCCGACGAGGAAGAGGAAGGGCCGCATCTGACCCTCTCGCCGGCGGTGCGCCGGATCGTCCTCGAGCATCATCTCGATCCCAGCAAGATCAAGGGGACGGGCAAGGACGGCCGCCTCACCAAGGACGACGTGCTCGCCGCGGCCGCCGAGGGAGAGAAGCCCGAACCTGCCAGCGCTCCTGCGAAAGCAGGAGCCCTGGCGCCGCGGCAGGACTGGGTTCCTGCTTCCGCAGGAACACAGGAGCGGCGCGAGGAGCGGGTGCGGATGACCCGGCTCCGGCAGACCGTCGCCAGGCGCCTCAAGGAGGCGCAAAATACGGCGGCGATCCTCACCACCTTCAACGACGTCGACATGTCGGCGGTGATGGCGGCGCGGGCGAAGTACAAGGATCTGTTCGAGAAGAAGCACGGCATCCGGCTCGGCTTCATGGCCTTCTTCGTGAAGGCGGCGGCATTGGCCGCGCACGACGTGCCCGCGGTCAACGCCTCGATCGACGGCGAGGAGATCGTCTATCACGACTATTTCGACGTCTCGGTCGCGGTCTCGGCGCCGCAGGGGCTGGTCGTGCCGGTGGTCCGCGATGCCCAGGCCCTGAGCTTCGCCGAGATCGAGAAAAGGATCGCCGACTTCGGCAAGCGCGCCAAGGAAGGCACGCTGACCCTCGCGGAGATGCAGGGCGGCACCTTCACCATCTCCAACGGCGGCGTGTTCGGCTCGCTCCTCTCCACCCCGATCATCAACCCGCCGCAATCGGCGGTGCTCGGCATGCACCGGATCGAGGAGCGGCCGGTGGTGATCGACGGCCAGATCGTCGCCCGGCCGATGATGTACCTCGCGCTCTCCTACGACCACCGCCTGATCGACGGCCGCGAGGCGGTCACCTTCCTGGTGCGGATGAAGGAAGCGCTGGAGGATCCGACGCGGCTTTTGATCGATTTGTAATCCCATGTGCTCCTGCGAAAGCAGGAGCCCAGCGGGGCGGCGAAGGCGAAGGAAGGCTGGGTTCCTGCTTTCGCAGGAACACAAGGACAGTGCTCCTGCGGAGGCAGGGGCCCGGAACGGAGGAATTGCGTGGCGCGGCCGGGCTATGTCTACCTGATGGCAAGCCGCCGGAACGGCACATTGTACCTGGGAGTGACAAGCAATCTGGTCCAGCGCGCCTATCAGCACCGCAACGGCCTGATCGAAGGCTTCTCCAAGCGCTACGGCTGCCGGACCCTTGTCTGGTACGAGGCTCACGACGACATTCAGGATGCCCGGGCGCGCGAGTTGCAGATGAAAAAATGGAAGAGAGGCTGGAAGCTCGAGGCGATCGAAGGAATGAACCCGGACTGGCGCGACTTGTTTGAAGAGATTGCGCACTGACCGGGTTCCTGCTTTCGCAGGAACACAACCGCGTCTCCCCGCGTGCTTTCGCAGGAACACAAAGAGGTAGAGAATGGCAGAAACAGACTTCGACGTGATCGTGATCGGCGCCGGGCCGGGCGGCTATGTCGCCGCCATCCGGGCGGCGCAGCTTGGGCTGAAGACCGGCTGCGTCGAGAGCCGGGAGACGCTCGGCGGCACCTGCCTCAACGTCGGCTGCATCCCATCGAAGGCGCTGCTCCATGCGTCCGAGCTCTACGAGGAGGCGCATTCGGGCGCGCTCGCCAAATGGGGGGTGAAGACCGAGGGGCTGTCGCTCGACCTCGAGGCGATGCACGGCGCCCGGCTGGAAGCGATCAAGGGGCTGACCGGGGGCATCGAGTTCCTGTTCCGGAAGAACAAGGTCGAATGGCTGAAAGGCCAGGCCAGGTTCACCGCCAAGGACGCGATCGACGTCGCCGGCAAGAGCTACAAGGCGAAGAACTTCGTCATCGCCACCGGCTCTGGCGTCACCCCGCTGCCCGGCGTCGAGATCGATCATGAGCGGATCCTCGATTCCACCTCCGCGCTCGAGCTGGCCGCGGTGCCGGAGACGATGGTGGTGATCGGCGGCGGCGTGATCGGGCTCGAGCTGGGCTCGGTCTGGCGGCGGCTGGGGGCGAAGGTGATCGTCGTCGAGTTCCTCGACCAGATCCTGCCCGGCATGGACGGCGAGGTCCGCAAGGAATGCGCCAGGATCTTCAAGAAGCAGGGTTTCGACATCCGCACCTCGACCAAGGTCACCAAGGCGGAAAAGAAGGGCGAAAAGGTGCTGCTCACCGTCGAGCCCGCCAAGGGCGGCGAGGCCGCGACGATCGAGGCGGACACGGTGCTGGTCTCGATCGGCCGCAGGCCCAACACCGAGGGGCTCGACCTCGCCAAGGCCGGGATCGAGGTGAACAAGGGCGGCCAGATCGAGGTCGACCACGAGTTCCGGACGAAGGTTCCCGGAATCTACGCGATCGGCGACGTCACGCCGGGCCCGATGCTCGCCCACAAGGCCGAGGACGAGGGGATCGCGGTGGCCGAGATCCTCGCCGGCCAGATCGGGATCGTCAATCACGAGGTGATCCCGTCCGTCGTCTATACCATGCCCGAGATCGCCGGCGTCGGCCTCACCGAGGAGGAGGCGAAGGCGCAGGGCGAGGTCAAGATCGGCAAGTTCCCGATGCTGGGCAATTCGCGCGCCAAGACCAACCGCGAGGGCGACGGCTTCGTCAAGATCATCGCCGACGCCAAATCGGACCGGGTGCTCGGCGTCTGGATGGTCGCCTCGGTCGCCGGCACGATGATCGCCGAAGCGGCGCTGGCGATGGAGTTCGGCGCCACCAGCGAGGACATCGCCTACACCTGCCACGCCCACCCGACCCATTCGGAAGCGGTCAAGGAAGCGGCGATGGCGGTGACCGGCAAGCCGATCCATGTCTGACGCCATGAGGATCGCCCTTCGCCTCCTCGGTCCGGCCCTGGCCTTGCCGGCGCTGGCGCCGGCGGCCGCGGCCAATCCCGCGCCCGCCGCCCGATGGGTCGTCGATTGGGGCGACATCCGCTGCACATTGGCGCGGACCGGCGCGCCGGTGACCTTCATCCTGCGAACCGTCCCCGGCAGCGGAATCTGGGAGATACGTTTTGATCGCCGGGAATTGTCGCGCCTTGGGGCGGGAGACCCGCGCCGTCTGACGTTCACCCTGCTCCCGGGCGGCAACGTCCTGCCCGACCGCACTTACATCGATGCCCGCACCGGCATCGGTGGAACGCTCGTCATCTACCAGCTTTCGCGAAGCCTGGTGGACGAATGGCTGCCGTCGGCGCAGTCGCTGAGAATAGCGCGAAATGGCCGCACGCTTGCGGAAATAGCCTTGCCCGAGGCCGCGCAGGCGGTCGCCGCGATGAGGCGATGCGAGGACGAGGCGATGCGCGAATGGGGCATGGATCCCGTCGCCTTCGATGCCCTGCGCCTTCCCCCGGCGGGCAATGCCGCAGCGGTCGTCAACGACAACGATTATCCCGCCGCCGCGGTACGCGCCAATCAATCGGGAACGGTTGCCGTCCGGCTCATGGTCGATTCCGGGGGCAGGATCACCGATTGCACGCCCGTGGTCAGCAGCGGAGCGGAGGTCCTGGACAGCAGGACATGCGAGATCTATCGCCAGCGGCTGCGGCTGCATCCGGCCGTCGGCGCAGACGGCTCGCCGACGGGATCGCCTGTCGTTGTGATCCTCAGATGGGTCCTCCCTGGCCGCTAGCGCCCGGCGCCGGCGCTCATTCCGGGTTCCCGCTTTCGCGGGAACAGAAGGGCTGTGCTAAGCCCGGCTCATGCCGCCCGCCGCCCATCTCCCCGAGGCTCTCGGCCCGATCCTCGATTTCCTCGATTTGGCGGGGATCGCGGTGTTCGCGCTCTCGGGCGCGCTGCTCGCGGCGGTGAAGAAGCAGACTTTGGTCACCTTCCTGTTCTTCGCGGTGGTGACCGGGGTCGGCGGCGGCACGGTGCGCGACCTGCTGATCGGCGCGCCGGTTTTCTGGGTGCACGACAATTGGACGCTGCTGATCTGCTTCGGCGCCGCGCTCGCGGCCTGGCTGCTGCCGGCGCGGCTGTGGCAGGGGCGCGCCCTGCACTGGTTCGACGCCGCCGGCCTCGCCGCTTTCTCGGCTTACGGCGCCGCCAAGGGGCTCGCCTTCGGGCTCGAGGCGATCCCCGCCTTCGGCATGGGGGTGCTGACCGGCTGCCTCGGCGGCATCATCCGCGACGTCCTCGCCGGCGAGCCTTCGATCCTGATGCGGCGCGAGCTTTACGTCACCGCCGCCGCTTTGTCGGCGGCTTTGCTGGTCGGCCTGACCCTGGCCGGCGCGCCGGGCGGGATCGCCGGCCTCGCCGCCGCCGCCGCCGGCTTCGCCCTGCGCGGCGCGGCGATCTGGCGCGGCTGGTCGCTGCCCGCCTACCGGCGCTAGTCCTTCCACACCGCCGAGACGGGCCTGGGCTCCTCCGGGCGGGTGGAGAGCGGCGCCAGCTGCCGCTGCCACAGGCCGACGCTGCGCCATTCGCGGAACTTGAAGCCGACCTTCTCGTAGGTGCCGGCCTGGCGGAAGCCGAGCGCCTCGTGCAGCCTGACGCTCGCTTCGTTGGGCAGGGTGATCGCGGCGATCGCCTGGGCGAAGCCCTGCGCCTCGAGCAGCGGCAGCAGCGCGCGATAGAGCAGGGTGCCGATGCCGCGCCGGTGGGCGCTGTGCGCGACATAGACGCTGGTCTCGACGGTGAACCGGTAGGCCGGGCGCGGCCGGAAGGCGCACGCATAAGCGTAGCCCGACGGCGGCGCGTCGCCCTCGCGAGCCACCAGCCAGGGATAGAGATCGCCGCCGCTTTCGATGCGGCCGCGCATCGCCGCTTCGTCGGGCGCCTCGGTCTCGAACGAGACGATGCTGGCCGTCACGTAGGGGGCGTAGATCGCGGCGATCGCCGCCGCATCGTCGGCGGTGGCGCGCCCGACCCTCACCCCTGCCAGACCAAGGCGAGCAGCTGGCGCCAGAGCGACTCGCCGGCGCGGCCGGCGGCGAGGTGCGGCACCGGCGCGATCCCCGGGCATTCGAGGCAGCGGACCTGGATCGCCGGGCCGGCGAGCAGCTGGCGGGCGTCGTGGACGGCGCGTTCGATCATCGCCTCCGGCCGGCGGGCGAGGCGCGAGAAGGCGTCGCGGGCGGAATCCTCGTCAGAATCGCCGCTGGCCGCGTCGGCGAGCAGCCGGGCGAGCCAGCCCGGCTCCCGTTCGAGGAAGACCGGACGCGCGTCGGCGGGGTCGATGCGGGCGCGCCGCGCCGCTTCCGCGATCGCGTCCTGGAGCGAGCCGAACCGGTCGACGAGGCCGAGCTGGCGGGCGGTGCCGCCGTCCCACACCCGGCCCTGGGCGATCTCGTCGACCCGCGCCGGCGCCAGGTGGCGGGCGTCGGCGACGAGCGCGATGAACCGCCGGTAGGTGGCCTCGACCCCCATTTGCAGCAGCCGGCCGGCCTCGGGCGAAGGGCCGCGCAGCAGATCGGGCTCGCCCGAGAGCGGCGTGCTGCGCACCCCGTCGGCGCCGATGCCGAGCTTCTGCAGGGACCCCTGGAAGCTCGGCACGATGCCGAACACGCCGATCGAGCCGGTGATCGTCGAGGGTTCGGCGAAGATGATGTCGCTGGCGGTGGAGATCCAATAGCCGCCGGACGCGGCCACCGAGCCCATCGAGACGACCACCGGAATGCCGCGCGCCCGGGCGGCGACGATCGCCCGGCGGATCCGCTCCGAGCCGGTCACCGACCCGCCCGGCGAATCGACCCGGACGACCAGCGCCTTGATGTTGCCGCCCTCGAGCCCGCGCTCGAGGTTGCGGGCGACGGTCTCGGCGCCGGCGGTGCCGGCCGGGGCGTTGCCGTCAACGATGTCGCCGGCGACGGTCAGCACCGCGATCTGGCCGCCCGCCCGGCTCGCCGGATGGTCGTTGAGCCAGGCCTCGTAATGGACCGCCCGGTAGCTGCCCGGCACGGCGGCCTCGCCGGCGCCGGCGAGCTCGGCCATGCGCCGGCCGAACTGGGTGCGGTCGCCGATCCGGTCGACCAGGCCGGCATTGAGGGCGGCGCGCGCCATGTCGCCGCCCGCGGCGGTGATGAAGCCGGCGGTGTCGGCGACATAGCGGGCGACCTGCGCCCGCGGCCGCGCCTGGCGGACGTCCTGCTGCCAGCTGCCCCACAGGGCGTTGGC
>Ga0068868_100000008_pt1 | contig 121926 bp, 116 predicted proteins | sample KBSMisM42_FD_64660 | JGI IMG/M metagenome (GOLD analysis project Ga0068868, IMG submission 64660) | Miscanthus rhizosphere microbial communities from Kellogg Biological Station, Michigan, USA - KBS Miscanthus M4-2 | ecosystem: Host-associated > Plants > Roots > Rhizosphere > Soil ...
TCGGCGTCGTAGTAGACGGCGATCCCGACGTACTGCTGGGAGGCGGCGAACTCGTTGGCGATCTGCTCGTTGAGGGCGTCGGCGAAGCTTTTCTCGGGCATCGTTTCCTTTCAGTCGTCCCAGCGGAAACCGGTCCGGCTCAGCTTGGGGTCGAGGGGGCTGGAGGGTAGCCCCGCCGGCGGCTCCGCTTCGTTGTAGCCGCGCGGGGCGGTGTCGTTGGGCGTGTCGGGGTGAAAGAGGGAGGCGAGGACCTGGATCTGGCCGCGGCCGACGCCGAGCTCCCATTGGCCGCCGCCGTAGGCGCCGATCCCCCGCTCGGCGCAGTAGTCGTAGGTGTCGCAGAGCTCGGGCAGGCCGCCGAGCCGCGAGGGCTTGACGTTGACCATCTTCGGCGCCCAGGGCAGCGCCTCGATGTCGGCGATCGAGTGGATCGGCGCGTCCCAGGTGAGCCGGTCGCGGATCGGCTCGAGCAGCGGCCGCGTCTCCTCGGTCACGTCGGGGTCCTCGATCCAGGCGTCGGGGAAGGCCGCGAAGAGCTTCGCGTAGAGCTCGGGGTCGGTCTCGACGTCGACCACGGTGCCCTTGTAGAAGCCCTTGAGGTCGAGCGAGTCGACGGCGCCGGTCTCGACCAGGTCGGCGATCAGCTCGTCGCTCCAGTCGTTGGTGGGGTCGAGCTTGAAGCGCAGCGCCGGGTAGCGCTCGAGCTTGGCGCGCAGCGGGGCGATCGAGGAGGGCTCGCCCTCGGGGCCGCCGAGGCGCATCGAGCAGACGAAGGTGACGGGGCGCGGCTCGCGGCCCACGACCTCCGCCAGTCCCTTGCCCGCCTGGCGCAGGGCGAGGTCGAGCGCCGCCGACTCGAAGGCCCAGCGCCGGTAGAGCCGAGACACGTCGCGCTGGGGCTCGGCCGGGAAGGTGTCCTCCTCGGCCATCATTCCGCAGAACTCGCCGAGGGTCGCGAAGCCGGTGACGTCGAGCCTCGGCCCCGCGTCCTGGAAGGCGATGTGGTCGACGGCGTCGTAGGTGACGTCCTCGCCCAGCCCGTCCTCGCCACCTCCCCACATGTGAATCACGGTCGAGAGCCGTTCGAAGCTCGGCAGCCGCAGTTCCAGCGGCTGCAACTCGTACCCCTCGATCTCCAGGGGTAGGCCGGAAAGAGCGTCGAAGGTCGGCACGCGAGGAGTGTATGGGGCGGGTGAGTGGTTCCTCAAGACTTTGCAAACTCTCCGATTTTCCTATAGAGATCCTTGGATAACTCGTCTTGTCCAAAGGTGGGCCCGGGCTCGCCGGGAAGAAATCGAATGAAATCGTCAGCAAGACTGACCGTCCTCTTGACGCTCTTGGCGACGCTCTCGCTCGCCGGAGTCGCGCACGCCGACACGCTGAAGGTGTCGCGAGCGGCCAACGCCAACAGGACCTTCACGCGGCTTGTCTGCAAGGAAAGCAATGACGAAGAAACGCGGTGCGTGGCATCGAAGTCGAGCGGCTGCAAGCGAATTTCCGACCCTCGCGTCCGTTGCTCGATGTACCTGACCCTGGAATCGCTCAAAGACGGATCGCGGGTGCGCTGTCAGGGCCTGGTCGAATGGGTGCTTGGCAAAAAGGGCCTCTCTCCCAGCTTTCTCGGATTCAAAACCTGCACGACGTTGAAGCCACCCGAAGCAGAAACCCGACCAACGCCTTAACCCAAGGCACCGCCTGGCAAACTCGGAGCGGTGAAGCACGACCCCTACGGGTATTGGCTCGAGGAGGCGCCGGCGGTCGAGGAGCTGCCGGCGCTCGAGGTAGGGCGAAGCGTTGACGTGGTCGTGGTTGGCGGCGGCTACACGGGGATGTGGGCCGCCTGGCACCTGAAGCGGCTGGAGCCCGGGGCTGAGGTGGTGCTGCTGGAGGCCGGCCGCTGCGGGTATGGGCCGAGCGGGCGGAACGGTGGGTTCTGCAACGTGATGTGGTTCTCGCTACCGAACATGCGCGAGCGTTGGGGGGGCGAGGCGGCGCTGGCGGTGGCGCGGGCGGCGGAGGGGGCCGTGGGCGAGATCGGGGAGTTCTGCGCGAGCGAGGGAGTCGGGGCCTGGCATAGGCCCGGCGGCTACCTGCAGGTCTCCACTGCGGCGGCGCACGACCGGGTCTGGGCCGGTGCCCTGGATGCCTGTCGCGAGCTTGGGGTGGAGGACGTGATCCGGTCGCTTTCGGCAGAGCAGGTGGCTGAGCGCTGCGCCTCGCCGGCCTTCCGTGGCGGCGCCTACTACCCGACCTCGGCGACCGTGCAGCCGGCGCGGCTGGCGTTCGGCCTGCGCGAGCGGCTGCTGGGGCACGGAGTCGAGGTCTACGAGGGCTCGCCGGTGGAACGGGTGGTCGGCTCGCCATCGGGAGTCGAGGTGCGCACCGCCCAGGGGACCGTCCGCGCGGGCCGCGCGGTGCTTGCGGTGGGCGCCGCGTCCGCGGCTCCGTGTGGACCGCTGCGCGGCCGCATGACCGTCGCCTCCTCCCACATCGTCCTCACCGAGCCCGTCCCCGACCTGCTCGAGGAAGTCGGCTGGACCGGCGGCGAGTGCATCACCGACAGCCGCGCGCTGATCGACTACTTCCGCACCACGCCCGACGGCCGCATCCTCTTCGGCTGGGGCGGCGGGCGGATCGCGATGGGCGCTCGCCTCCACGGTTACTCAGAGGTTGACGCCAACGTGGTCTCTCAGGCCGCTGACCACCTCTGGGACTACTTCCCCGGTCTCGAGCATCGCGCCATCACCCATGCCTGGGGCGGCCCGATCGACGCCTCGCCGACCCACCTGCCCCTGGTCCTGCCCCTGCGCGGCGACCGCGCCTTCTGCGCCGCCGGCTACACCGGCAACGGCGTCGGCCCCTCCCACATGGTCGGCCGCACCCTTGCCTCCCTCGCCCTGGACCGCCGTGACGACGCCTCCCGCCTAGCGTTCGTCGACCCCAGCCCGCGGCGGATGCCGCCCGAGCCCCTCAGCTGGATCGGCGGCGAAGCGATCCGCGCCGGCATCATGCGCAAGGAGGAATCGGAGCTCGAAGGTAAGAGCCCAGGGCCGATCAGTTCCCTTGTCTCGCGGGTCCCAGAGCTGATCGGCTTCCACATCGGCCGGTAGGGGAGGGAGGGGCACCCGCTCCCTCTACCAGCGGCTGGTGATGACCTTCTCTCGCGTGTAGAAGCGTACGGCGTCTGTCCCGTTTGCGTGGAGGTCGCCGTCGATGGAGTCCTTCCAGCCGCTGAAGGGGAACCAGGCGACGGGAGCCGGGACGCCGACGTTGACGCCGAGCATTCCGGCCTCTACGTCGTAGCGGTACTGGCGGGCCGCGCTGCTGGAGCGGGTGAAGATCGCGCCGGCGTTGCCGTAGCGGGAGCCGTTGAGGAAGTCGAGGGCCGCGTCGAGGTCGGCGACCTCGACCACGGCGAGCAGCGGGCCGAAGAGCTCGTCGCGAGCCAGCTCGGACTCCGGGTCGTCCACCGCCGCGATCGTCGGACCCAGCATCGTGCCGGCGGGGCCCGCCTCGTCGCGGCCGTCGAGCAGGATCTCGGCGCCGTCGCTCGCAGCGCGATCGATCGCGTCCACGACCTTCTCGCGCGCCGCCGCCGAGATCATCGGGCAGACGTCGGTCCTCGGGTCCTCGCCTGGGCCGACGGACAGCTCAGAGGCTGCCGCGACGAGGGCCTCCCGCACCGTAGCCCGCCGCGCCTCGTCGCCGACGACGACGCAGACCGAGCCCGCCAGGCAGCGCTGGCCGGCGGCGCCGAAGGCGGAGCCCATGATCGCCGGCATCGCCCCGTCGAGGCTCGCGTCCGGCATTACGACCAGCGAGTTCTTGGCGCCGCCCAGGGCCTGGACGCGCTTGCCGGTCCGCACCGCGCCTTCGGCGACGATCCGTGCGGTCTCGGCCCGGCCGACGAAGGAGATCGCGTCGATGCCAGGCTCGTCGAGGATCGCGGTCACCGCGTCCCGCCCGCCGTGGACGAGGTTGACGACGCCGGCCGGGATCTCCTCGACCTCGTCGACGACCTCCATGATCAGCTGCGCCGGGCGCGGGTCCTGCTCGGAGGGCTTGAGGACGAACGAGTTGCCGCAGGCGACGGCGTACGGCAGGAACCAGAGCGGGATCATCGCCGGGAAGTTGAAGGGCGTGATCGCGGCGACGACCCCGACCGGCTGACGCACGAGCTCGACGTCGACCCCGGAGGCGACCCCCTCCAGGGTCTCGCCCTTGAGCAGGTGCGGGATCGCGGCCGCGGACTCGACCGACTCGATCCCGCGCCCGACCTCGCCGTCGGCGTCCTCCAGCGCCTTGCCCATGTCGGCGGTAACGAGCGCGACCAGCTCTTGACGCCGCGCCAGCAGTCCCTCGCGCAACGCCAGCACCGCCCGCGCCCGGCGCTGCGGCGGCACGTCGCGCCAGCCCGGCTGCGCCGCGCGCGCCGCCTCGACCGCGGCCCGCACCTCCGCCGTCCCCGAGAGCGGCACCTCGGCGACGACCTCTCCCGTGGCGGGGTCGACGTCCTCGAGCGTCCCGACCCCCTCCACCTCGCGCCACTCACCCCCCACGTAGTTCGGCAAGAGCGGGGGTCGACGGGCCGAAAAACGCGCTATGTCAGCGCTTTTCGGCCCGTCGGCGGTCATGCTGCCGCGACGGCCGGGGGCGCGACCGCCGCCGTCTCCCGCTCGGGACGCACCGCGGCCATCCGTTCGGCGCGGCGCTGCTGCCAGAGCACCAGCGAGACGGCGACCGCGATCAGGACGAACAGCATCGTCGCCAGCACGTTGACCTGGACCGGGATGCCGCGCAGGCTGACCCCGTAGACGTAGAGCGGGAAGGTCACCGTCGTGCCCGAGTTGAAGTTGGAGATGACGAAGTCGTCGATCGAGAGCGAGAAGGCGAGCAGCGCCGCGGCGAGGATGCCGGGGGCGAGCAGGGGCAGGGTGACGGTGCGAAAGGTGGCGAGCGGCGTCGCGCCGAGGTCGGCGGCCGCCTCCTCGAGGTGGCGGTCGAAGCCGATCAGCCGCGAGCGCACGACGACGACGACGAAGCTGATCGAGAACATCACGTGGGCGATCAGCAGCGAGGTGAAGCCGAGCGCGAACGAGTAGTAGATGAACATCGAGAGCAGCGAGGCTCCGATCACCACCTCGGGGGTCGCCATCGGGATCACGATCAGCAGGTTCGTCAGCCCCCGGCCGCGGAACCTGTGGCGGACGAGGGCGATCGCCATCAGGGTCCCGATCGCGGTCGAGAGAACGGTGGCGAGCGCCGCCAGGCGCAGGCTGGTGAAGAGCGCTTCGTTGAGGTCCGGACGCGAGAAGGCGGTGCGCCAGTACTCGGTGGTGAAGCCGTCGTCGAGGCCGAAGGTCAGTTTCCCCTTGGGCGTGGCGCCGAAGGAGAAGACGGCGATGACGACGATCGGGATCAGCATGTAGGCGACCGCGAGACCGGCGTAGATCGGCAGCGCGTTGCGCCGCAGCCATGCCCAGGCGCGCTTGGCCGCCATCAGGCCCCCGCCTCCTCCTCGTCGCCCATGAAGGCGCCGGTCCCGGCGAAGCGGATGTAGACCATGACGATGGCGAGGATCAGCCCCATCATCAGGAAGGAGAGCGCCGCCGCCTCGGGATAGTCGCGCTGGTTCAGGTAGAGCGACTGGATCACGTTGCCGATCATCGCCTGCTGGGTGCCGCCGAGGATCTGGGCGTTGACGTAGTCGCCGAAGGCGGGGATGAAGGTGAGCAGGACACCGGCGACTATCCCCGGCATCGTCAGCGGCAGGGTCACCCGGAGGAAGGCCTGGCTGGAAGAGGAGTAGAGGTCTTTCGCCGCCTCGATCAGGCGCAGGTCGAGCCGCTCCAGGTTGGCGTAGAGCGGCAGGATCATGAAGGGGAGGAAGTTGTAGGTGAGGCCGGCGATCACCGAGCCAGAGGTCGCCAGCACGCGGCCGTCGGACGGGATCAGGGAGAGGGACTGCAGGACGCCGACCACCGGGCTCGAGTCGCTGAGGATCGTCTTCCAGGCGATCGTGCGGATCAGGTAGGTGGTGAAGAAGGGCGCGATCACGGCGAAGAGCAGCAGCAGCTTGTAGCGGCCGGCGCGGAAGGCGATCGCGTAGGCGAGCGGGTAGGCGATCAACAGCGAGAGCACGGTCGCCGTGCCGGCGTAGACGAAGGAACGCCCGATCTGCTCGGTGTGGCCCGAGAGGGAGTCGGGAAAGTTCGACCAGGCCCAGTCGAAGGTGTAGCCACTGGTCAGCGAGCCAGAGCGCAGCGCCAGTTCGCCCATGAAGTACATCGGCACGACGAAGAAGACGACGAGCCAGAGCAGGCCCGGTGCCAGCAGCCAGTAGGGGACCGATCGCCGCCGCGGGCTCATTACATGGCCTCGCGCTTCGCTCGCGGCGCGAAGAACCAGATATGCACGCTTGCTCGCTCCGCGCTCACTGCATCACCCGGTCAAGACGTCCTGCCAGGCTTCGTTGACCCGTTCCAGTTCGGGCGGCGTGTTCTGGCCCGTGCAGTTGCGGGTGAACTCTTCGCTCGGGAAGACGATTGGGCTTTTCGCCAGGTCCGATCCCCGCTTTTCGAGCAGCTGCTTGACGCCCTGCACCGGGGAGATGTATTCGACGTATTCGGTGATGTCGACCGCGACCTCGGGTCGGTAGACGAAGTCCATCCAGGCGAGCGCCGCGGCGGTGTTGGGCGCGCCCACCGGGATCACCATGTTTTCCGACCACCTGGTACAGCCCTCGGTCGGCATCCGCCATTCGGCGTTCGGGTTTTCGATCAGCGAGGCGTCGCCCGACCAGCCGATCGCGGCGACGATGTTGCCGGCGGTCAGGTCCTCGGTGTACTCGTTGCCGGTGAAGCGGCGGATCTGCCCGGATTCGGCGGCGTTGCCGATTTTGTCGATCGCGTGGATCCACTGGTCGGCGCTCGCCTTCGCCGGGTCGACGCCTTCGGCGAGCATCACCAGCGCCGGCGTTTCCCGTAGTTCGTCCAGCATCGTCACCTTGCCCTTGTATTTCGGATCGAAGAGGTCGTTGACGGAGTGGATCTCGGGCGCCTTTGAGGTGTCGACCCAGATCCCGGTCATGCCGCCCTGCCAGGGCACCGAGAATTTGCGTTCCGGGTCGAACGCCGGGCTCTGGAGGCTGGGGAGGAGGTTCTTGAAGACCGTCGGCAGGTCGGCGTGGTCGATTTCCTGCAGGTAGCCGAGGTCGTACATCTGCTTGGCCATGTAGTCGGCGACGACGAAGATGCTGCGCCCCCCCGATTCGCCCTGTTCGAGCTGGGGCTGCAGCTTGCCGAAGAAGCCGTCATTGGAGTTGATGTCCTCGATGTAGTCGACCTTGACGCCGGTCTTTTCTTCGAACTCGGCAACCGTGCCTTCCTTGCCGGGGTCGATGTAGCCGGGCCAGTTGGAGATCGTCAGCTTGCCGCTCGCCGGGCCGCCCTTCGCCGTCGTCACTTCGTCGCTGTTGCCGCCGCCGACGGTGCCGCCGCCGCAGGCGGCAAGGCCGAGCGCCACCGTGACGGTCGCGATCATCACCGCGATCGCCTGCAAGGCCAGTCGTCCTAGTCGTTCGCCGCTCATCGCCTCACCCTCCGATCGTCGTGGTTGCAAGCTGCTTCTCGGGCGCGGCCTCGCTGCCGCCCGCGGGCGAGGGACGCACCAGATGCATGTGCTCGGGCTCCCAGCTCAGGCGCACCCGAGCGCCGCCGCCCGGCAGCCGTTGACGCTCGCTCTCGCTCGCGTTCGGGACGAGGACGGTCATGCTCACGCCTTCGCCGAGGCCGACCACGATCTGCGTCGCGGTGCCGAGATAGATCGAGCTTTCCACCGTGCCCTCGACGCGCGGCAGGCCGTTCGGCCCGGACTGACCTTCGACCGTCTCGATGCGAAGCTTCTCCGGTCGCACCACCACGTGGCAGCGCTCGCCGACCGCGAACCCGCGAGTCTCCGCTCCCACGCTTGGTCCCTGGTCGAGCCGTACCTCGCCAGCGCCCGCCACCGTGGCCGGCATCAGATTGGAGACGCCGATGAAGCCCGCGATGAAGGTGGTCTCCGGCCGGTCGTAGACCTCCTCCGGCGTGCCGACCTGCTCGACCCGGCCGCGATTCATCACCGCGATCCGGTCGCTCATCGTCAGCGCCTCCTCCTGGTCGTGGGTGACGTAGACGAACGTGATGCCGACCTCGCGCTGGATCCGCTTCAGCTCAACCTGCAGGCCCTTGCGCAGCTTCAGGTCGAGGGCGCCGAGCGGCTCATCGAGCAACAGCACCTTGGGCAGGTTGACCAGGGCCCGCGCAAGCGCCACGCGCTGCTGCATCCCGCCCGATAGCTGGGCCGGCCGGCGCCTGGCCTCGGCCCCGAGCCCGACCCGCTCGAGCTCGCGCTCTACTCGCTCGCGGATCTCGCCCTTCGCCACGCGCTTGCGCTTGAGGCCGAAGGCGACGTTGTCCTCGACGCTGAGGTGCGGGAAGAGCGCGTAGCTCTGGAAGACGGTATTGGTTGGTCGCCGATGGGGCGGCAGCTGGGCGACGTCGGCACCCTCGATCCGGATCTCACCCTCGCTCGGCTGCTCGAAGCCCGCGATCATCCGCAGCGTCGTCGTCTTGCCGCAGCCGCTCGGCCCCAGCAGGGTGAAGAACTCGCCGGAAGCCAGCTCGAGGCTGAGGTCGTCGACGGCGACGAGGTTGTCGAAGCGCTTCGTCACGCCTCTGATCTCGACACTCGGCAAACCGTCGTGCATGGGGTCCCTCCTCGGCAAAATCACCAGTGGCTACAGGTCACGGTAGGGGCGTCCGACAATCAGCACAAGTGGCGAATGTCCTAAACCTGAGCGGCCAATATGTACTCTATGTATAAGTCCTGCGTTGCTACTTGCCCAAGCGGATATTGCAGTTGCGCTATACCAGTTCTACTGTTGTCCAGATCGGCGAAGGATTGAGAGGAGAGAACATGGCAGTAGCGTCAAGGCCCGAAACCGGATCGCCGCGGCCGGCGGTCGAGGGCCATCTCCAGCAGCTCGCCCAGCGCCATCTCTGGCTGCACTTCTCGCGGATGGGCTCCTACGGCCCCGGCCACGAGATCCCGATTATCGTCCGCGGCGACGGCTGCTACGTCTACGACGATCGCGGCAACCGCTATCTCGACGGGCTCTCGGGGCTCTTCTGCGTCAACGCCGGTCACGGCCGCACCGAGCTAGGCGAGGCCGCGGCGCGGCAGTTCGAGGAGCTCGACTTCTACACGCTGTGGAGCTACGCCCACCCGCGCGCGATCGAGCTCGCCGCGCGGCTGGCCTCGCTCGCCCCCGGCGACCTCAACCGCGTCTTCTTCACCTCGGGCGGCTCGGAGTCGGTCGAGTCCGCCTTGAAGCTGGCGCGCAACTATCACCGGGCGCTGGGCAAAGGCCAGAAGCACAAGGTGATCGCGCGCGAGATCGCCTACCACGGCACCTCGCTCGGCGCGCTCTCGGCGACCGGGATCACCGAGCTGCGCTCGCAGTTCGAGCCGCTCACCCCGGGCGGTTGCCACGTCCCCAACACCAACCTCTACCGCTGGCCGGAGGACCGCCATCCGCTCTGGGCCGCGACCGCGATCGAGGAGCGAATCCGGTTCGAGGGCCCCGACACGGTCGCCGCCGTGATCCTCGAGCCGGTCCAGAACGCGGGCGGCTGCTTCGTCCCGCCCGAGGGCTACTTCGAGCGGGTGCGCGAGATCTGCGACCGCTACGACGTGCTGATGATCTCCGACGAGGTGATCTGCGCCTGGGGCCGCCTCGGTCATTACTTCGGCTGCGAACGCTTCGGCTACGTGCCGGACGTCATCACCGTCGCCAAGGCGCTCACCTCCGCCTACACGCCGATGGGCGCGGTGATCGCATCCGACGCGGTCGCCGCGCCGTTCCTCGAGGGCGACGCCTCCTTCGCCCACGGCTTCACCTTCGCCGGCCACCCGGTCGCCTCGGCGGTGGCGCTTGCCAACCTCGACGTCTTCGAGCGCGAGGAACTCTGCGGTCACGTGCTCGCCAAGGAGGACGAGTTCCGCCAGATGCTGGAGACGCTGCACGACCTGCCGATCGTCGGCGACGTGCGCGGCGCCGGCTACTTCCAGGCGATCGAGCTGGTCAAGGACCGCGACACCAAGGAGAGCTTCGACGACGAGGAGTCCGAGGAGCTGCTGCGCGGCTTCCTCTCCGGCGAGCTCTACAAACGGGGCCTGATCTGCCGCGCCGACGACCGCGGCGATCCGGTCGTGCAGCTGGCGCCGCCGCTGATCGCGGACAGCGAGCAGTTCGAGGAGATCCACGACGTCCTCCACGCGGTGCTGGACGAGGCCTGGAAGCGGGTCCGGCGGTAGGCGCCTGATGCTCACCGTCCAAAGCCTGCTCAGCGAACTCGGCCTCGAGCTGACGACCGGCGCCGAGTCGGCGGAGTCGCCGGTCCGCTGGGTGCACATCTCCGAGCTCGAGGACCCGACCCCGTGGCTCTCGGGGGGCGAGCTGATGCTGACCACCGGGATCCCGCTGACCTCGGCGGCGAAGCAGCGCGACTTCATCCGCCTGCTCGCCGACAGCAACCTCGCCGGCCTCGGCTTCGGCACGGGGTTCAACCACCAGAAGCTGCCGAAAGCGCTGGTCGAGGAGGCGCGCAAACGCGACTTCCCGCTCTTCGAGGTGCCCTACTCGACGCCGTTCATCGCGATCACCGAGAAGGCCTTCGCCCGCCTCGTCAACGAGCAGTACGAGGTGCTGCAGCGCGGCATCGCCGTGCAGCGGCGACTCGAGCGGCTGGTCCTCGAAGAGCGCGGCCTGGAGGAGATCGTGGCGACGATCTCCTCGGCGGTCGGCGGCACGGTGGCGATCCTCGGCGGGCGCGGCGAGCGACTCGCCGGGCGCGCGTTCCGCCGCCAGCTCTCGGCCGAGGCGGTGAAAGCGATTCGCGAGGAAGCGCTCGCCCACACCGCCGACGGGCACCCCTTCGTCCCCACCCATCCGGCGGTTGCGGGTCGGGCGCTTGCCCATCCCGTGATCTCGCCGGGCGGCGGTCCCCCGCAGGCCTGGGTCGTGATCGTGCGCGACTCCGGCGGGCTCGGCGACTTCGAGCGGCTGATCCTGCAGCAGGCGGTCGCCGTCGTCGCGCTGGAGCTGATGCGCCGCCGGGTGGCGCGCGAGACCGAGCGCCGCCTCGCCGGCGACGTGCTCGCCGGCGCCCTGGGCGGGCGCCTGGACCCGACCGAGCTGCGCCGCCGCCTCGAGCCGTTCGGCATCGGCGACGAAGCCGCGGTCCTCGTCTTCGCCCTCGACGACCCGGCCTCCGCCGAGGCGGCGCTCGAGCGGGCCCTGGCCGCCGACGCCTGCCCCGCCGTCGTCGCCCCGCACGCCAGCGGCCGGCGCGAGCTGCTCTGCGCGGTCGTCGACGCCGCCGACCGCGACCCGATCGACCTCGCCGCCGACGCCCGCAACGCCCTCGTCAAGGAGCGCGGCGCCGTGCGCGCCGCCGCCAGCCGCCCCGCCCCGCCGGAGGACCTGCGCCACTCCTTCCACGAGGCCCGCTGCGCCCTGGAGGCGACCGCGATCGGCAACGGCTCCGCGCCGGAGGTCGCCTCCTGGCGCGACCTCGGCGCCTTCACCCTGCTGCTCTCGATCCAGGACGACGACGCGCTGAAGCTCTACTGCGACAGCGTGCTCGGCCCGATCGAGGAGGGCGACGAGGAGTATGGCGGCGAGCTGCTGCGCTCGCTGGAGGCGTTCATCGAGCAGAACGGCCAGTGGGAGAAAGCGGCGCGCGAGGTCTACTGCCACCGCCACACGCTGCGCTACCGGATGCGCAAAGTCGAGGAGCTGACCGGTCGCGACCTCTCCCGAGCACACGACCGGATCGAGTTCTGGCTCGCGCTGCGCGCCAGGGAGCTCGTCTCGTGAAGGTCGGGGTCCCGACCGAGATCAAGCCGGACGAGTACCGGGTCGCGATCACGCCGGCCGGGGTGCGCGAGATGGCGGTGCACGGTCACGAGGTGCTGATCGAGGCCGGCGCCGGCGAGGGCAGCGCGATCGCCGACGCCGATTTCGCCGCCCAGGGCGCCCGCATCGTGCCCGACGCGGCCACCGTCTTCGGCGAGGCCGAGATGGTGCTCAAGGTCAAGGAGCCGCAGCCGCCCGAGATCGAGATGCTGCGTGCGGGTCAGCTGCTCTTCACCTACCTGCATCTCGCCCCCGCCCCCGAGCTGGCCCATGGCCTCTGCCGCTCAGGGGCCACCTGCGTCGCCTACGAGACCGTCGAGGACGCTCGCGGGCGGCTGCCCCTGCTGGCCCCGATGAGCGAGATCGCCGGCAAGATCGCCGCCCAGGCCGGCGCCTTCATGCTCGAGAAGCCGCTCGGCGGGCGCGGCATCCTGCTCGGCGGCGTCCCCGGCGTCGCCGCCGCCAACGTGATCGTGATCGGCGGCGGCGTGGTCGGCATGAACGCGGCCTTCGTCGCGATCGGCATGGGGGCCGACGTCTTCGTCTTCGACAAGTCGATCGACCGGCTGCGCCAGCTCGATGTCGACTTCGCCGGCAGCTGCTCGACCGTCTACTCGACGACGCTGGCGATCGAGGAGATGCTGCCGCGCGCCGACCTGGCGATCGGCGCCGTGCTCGTCCACGGCGCCCGCGCCCCCTACGTCGTCCGCCGCGAGCAGCTGGGGCTGATGAAGCCGGGCGCGGTGCTGGTCGACGTCGCGATCGACCAGGGCGGCTGCTTCGAGACCTCGCGCCCGACCACGCACCGCGACCCCACCTTCGAGGTCGACGGGATCGCCCACTACTGCGTCGCCAACATGCCGGGCGCGGTGCCGATCACCTCGACCCAGGCGCTGACCAACGCGACCCTGCCCTACGCGATAGCGCTCGCCGACGAGGGCGTCGCCGGCGCCATCCGCCGCGACCCCGGGCTGCGTCCCGGCGTCAACGTCGCCGCCGGCGCCGTCACCCATCCAGCGGTGGCCGAAGCGGTGGGCATGGAATTCGTCCCCGTCGAGCAAGCCCTGGAACTGAGGGCCGACGGGCCGATAAGCGCTGCATATCAGCGTAAATCGGCCCGTCGGCCCGAACACGCGGAGGTGGATCGCTGATGGCTACGGTTGAGATGAGGCGGTTGCGGAACTTCGTTGGGGGGGAGGCCCGCGATCCGGCCGAGGGACGGACCGAGGAGGTCGTCAACCCGGCGACGGGCGAGGCGATCGCCGAGGCGCCGCTCTCGACCAAGGCCGACGTCGACGCGGCGGTCGCCGCCGCTAGGGGCGCCTTCGCCGGCTGGGCCGCCACCCCGCCCGGGGAACGCGCCCGCGCCCTGCTGCGCATGGCCGACCTGATCGAGGAGCGGGGCGAGGAGATCGCCGACCTCGAGGCCGCCGACGCGGGCAAGCCGCGCGCGGCCGTGGCCGAGGACGAGGTGTCGGTGATGGCCGATCAGCTGCGCTTCTTCGCCGGCGCCGCCCGGACGATGGAGGGGCGTGCGGCGGGCGAGTACATGGAGGCGCGCACGTCCTTCATCCGCCGAGAGCCGGTCGGCGTGGTCGGCCAGATCACGCCCTGGAACTACCCGCTGATGATGGCGATCTGGAAGATCGGCCCGGCGCTCGCCGCCGGCAACACGGTGGTGCTGAAGCCGGCCGAGACGACGCCGCTGACGACGCTGCTCTTCGCCGAGTGGTGCGGGGAGATCCTGCCGCCGGGGGTCTTCAACGCGATCGGCGGCCACGGCGAGCCGACCGGCGCCGAGCTCGTCACCCATCCCGACGTGGCGATGGTCTGCCTGACGGGCTCGCCCGGCACCGGCAAGTGGATCGCCAAGGCCGCTTCCGAGACGCTCAAGCGGGTCCATCTGGAGTTGGGCGGCAAGGCGCCGGTCGTGATCTTCGACGATGCCGACATGGAGACCGCGATGGAGACGATCGCCGGGACCGGCTACTACAACGCCGGCCAGGACTGCACCGCCGCCACGCGGGTCCTCGCCTCGAAAGGCGTCTATGACGACGTCGTCGAGGGCCTTGCCGGGGAAGCCAGGGGCCTGGTGCTGGGCGACACGATGTCCGCCGACACGACGCTGGGCCCGCTCAACTCCGCCCGCCAGCGCGAGCGAGTCGAGGGCTTCCTCGAGCGCAGGCCCGCCAACGCCGAGGTCGTCACCGGCGGCACCCAGCCCGACCTGCCCGGCTTCTTCCTCGAGCCGGCGGTGGTCGCCGGTCTGGAGCAGGGCGACGAGATGGTCCAGAACGAGATCTTCGGGCCGGTGATCACCGTGCAACCGTTCAGCGACGAGGAGAAGGCGATCGAGTGGGCCAACGGGACCCGCTACGGGCTCGCCTCCTCGGTCTGGACCCGCGACGTCGGCCGCGCGATGCGGGTGGCCAACGCGCTCGAGTTCGGCTGCGTCTGGATCAACGACCACATCCCGCTCGTCGCCGAGATGCCGCACGGCGGCTTCAAGCAGTCCGGCTACGGGAAGGATCTTTCCGTGTACTCCCTGGAGGACTACACGGAGATAAAGCATGTGATGATCAACCTCGAATGAGGATCGTCATCGCAGGGATGGCGCTGGTCGTGCTGGCGACGGCGCTGGTCGGCGCCGCACCGGCGGCCGAACCCGAAGAAGACGTTCGCTGTCACGGCGCCCGGGCGACGATCGTCGGCGGCGAAGGGGACGACCTGCTGCGCGGGACGCCGGACCGCGACGTGATCTGGGGGGCGGGGGGAGACGACACGATCCTCGGCAGCCTCGGCAACGACCTGCTCTGCGGCGGTCCGGGCGCGGATTTGATTCACGGCGGCCGTGGCAACGACCTCGCCGACGGCGGCACGGGCGACCGTGACCGGGTGATCGGCGACCTCGGCGACGACAAGCTGATCGGCGGCCCCGGAGATTACGACGAGGTCGCGGGCAGCCTCGGCATCGACACGGTCAGCGGTGGACCGGGCGACTACGACTACGTTCACGGCGACTACGGCTACGACCGCATGGACGGCGGGCCGGGCAGGCATGACCTCGCCTCCTTCGCCACCGATGTGGGGGCCGGGGTCGCCGGCGGCGGAGTCGAAGCGAACCTGTCCCGCCACCGCGCGCGCGGCGACGGCCACGACCGCCTCTTCCGCTTCGAGGACCTCGAGGGCTCCGCCTTCGCCGACACGCTGATCGGCAACGCCCAGACCAACCTGATCGAGGGCGGTGCCGGCGAGGACGCGATCCGCGGCGGCGGCGGCGCGGACGAGTTGGACGGCGGCCAGGGCTCGGACTCCTGCGCCGCGGCCTCCTCCCGCGTCTCCTGCGGCCACGAACCGGAGCTCAGCGCCTCGGCCTATGTCGAGCTCGACCCGGCGCCTGGCGGCGGCGGCGGACTGCAGGTGGTCGGTGGCGGGGGGGGCGACCATTTCGTCGTCTCCTACGACGAAGCGAGCTCGACCTTCGGCGTCACCGCGACGAAGGGAATCGCCCTCGGCTCGGGCTGCGAGCGGGTCGGCGACGCGCAAGCCAGCTGCCCGGCCGAAGGGTCGGCCCGCTGGCTGACGGCCGACCTCGGCCCGGGCGCCGACAGCCTCACCGTCGAAGGCTCGCTCGAGGGCGCCCAGAACGCCCGCATCGCGGGCGGCTACGGCGACGACACGATCCGCGGCGGGGCCGAGGACGATCTGATCGAGGCCGGCTTCGGCGCCGACAAGCTCTACGGCGGCGACGGTGCCGACGGCCTGGTCGGCAGCCGGCCCGGGCCGACCTTTCTCTACGGCGAAGGGGACGGTGACCTGCTCGCCGCCGGCGGCGGCTGCGCGGGCGGCGCCCTCGTCGGCGGCCCCGGCCGCGACGACGCATCCTTCGCCGAGACGCCGGCGCATCCGGGCATCCTGCACGTCTCCTTCGCCGTCCACGCGGCCTGGATCGACGCCGTCCCCAACTGCCAAAGGGTGCACCTCTCGCCGACCGACGAGGACATGGAGGGCTCCTTCGATTGGGACGTGCTCGTCGGCGACGGCCGCGCCAACAACCTGCTTGGCCAGCCCGGGGCCGATCGCTTCTACGGCGGCGGCGGCGAAGACGTGATCGACGCCCGCGACGGGACCCGCGACTTCTCGATCCAGTGCGGGCGCGGAAGCGCGCCCGGCCCCGGCCGTCCTGTCGTCGGCACCTCTTCCGGCCGCGCCCTGACCGACCCGTTCGACCCCGGTCCGGCGCTCTGCGACGTGACCAGGCACGGGCACCCGGTCGACGGCCTCGGCGTCGCCGACGAGCCCTAGACCGCGGGCTCAGCGACCGCGGGACTCGCCGTTGGCGATCGCGCAGGCTTGCTCGGCACCCAGGAACGGCGTCAGGGCGACGTAGGTGGCGAGCGGGCCGACTTCCTGCAGGTTCTCGACCTCGCCGCGCTTGACCCGCTCGTAGATCGTCGCGTAGATCGCGCCGCCGATCGCCTCGGTGGCGATCGGGCTGACGTCGGGCCGGCGCTCGTAGCCGGGAGCGAGCAGCAGCTCCATGCCTTTCATCACCTGTTCGCGCTGCTCCAGCGCCCGCCCGCCCGCCGCGTACACGTCGACCGCGCCCAGCCGCGTGTAGGCCGGCTCGGCGGCGCAGAAGGCGAGCATCGCGGCGAGGGCGGCGTGGACGGCGTGGGGCCAGTCGACAGCGCGGCGGAAGGCCGGCAGCGTCGTGGCGAGCATCTGCGAGGAGCCGCTGTCGATCGCGGCCAGCATCGCGTCCTCCTTGTCGGCGAAGTTGGCGTAGAAGGTCGAGAGCGAGATCGAGGCGCGCGCGGCAATGTCCCCCACGGTCATCGCGGGGTACCCCTTCTCGGCGACCACCGCGGCCAGCGCCTGGAGGATCCGTTCGGCGGGATCGTAGGCTCGGTTCGAGCTCTCGAAGGAACGACCGCGAGGGCGCCGCAGCGGTTCGGGGGGCGCCGGATAGGACAGGGCCCAGTCCCACATCCGCGGGATCAGGTCGAGCAGCTGCCGCTCCTCGCGGCGGAACAGCCGCGTGTGGATGACCTTGCGTAGGCCGCCGACCACGGCCGCGACCAGCTCGGGGGGCATCTCTTCGCGCCCCGGTATTCGCTCCACGGCTTCGGCGACGAAGGCCTGGAAGGCGTCGGCGGTGCGGTCGATCTGCTCGACCGCTCGCGGGCCCGCCGCGTAGATCTCGACGAAGCAGAGTCGCGCCGCGGGCGCCTGCTCGACGATCATCCGGACGAACCTCTCGAACGCGTCGCGCACCCGCTCTTCGCTCGGCGGCTTGCTGCCGGCCGCGTCGACGACCGATCCGATCGCCGGCGCGACGAAGTCCCCGAGCGCGCCGAGCAAGCACTCTTCCTTGTCGCGGAAGTGCTCGTAGAAGGCGCTGCGCGAGACGCCCGACAGCTCGAGCAGGTCGGCGACCCGCGTGGCCTCGTAGCCCTTCTCGGCGACCACCGCCACCATCGCCGCGAAGAGCCGCTCCCGCTGGTTGCGCGCGACCTCCTCGGGCGGCAGCCTGCGGCCGGGTCGCAGCTTTCGCTCACGCAAGGTCAGCGCGTTCCCCCACGGCGTCCGGACGGTGGTGGAGAGACCGGGAGCGGTCATTTACGCGGCTGGCTGGGCAGAGGAATCGATATATGGATAGTAAGCACTATTCTGTGTAAAGACAAGCCAAGCTGTCTGAAAATTTACGGCTGACACGCCAATATGGCCCGGGTTACGGTAGATGACCCTTGAACGCGGATCGGTATTGGTTGAAGTTTCTGTAAGAACGTGTTTGTATGTCTTCCTGATGGATTCCAGCGAGACCGCGGTCGTTTCCGAGGTCGTGTCGCCGATTGGGAGTGAAGAGCTCGCCGGCGCCGACGCGATCGCGATCGGGACCGCGCCCGCGCGCCAGCACCTCGCCACCGAATACGTGGCCGAGCACCAACGGGCGCGAATCGTCCGCGCGCTTGCCGACGAGATCGTCGACCACGGCTACCGCGACGTGACCGTGGCTGGCATCGTCAAGCGCGCCGGCGTCGCCCGCAACACCTTCTACGCCAGCTTCGCCAACAAGGAGGAGTGCTTCCTCGCCGCCTCCAACCTCGCCGGCGAAGAAGCGATGAAGCTGGTCTCGGTCGCGGTTCGCGCGGCGCCTGCCGAGTGGGCGCCGCGGGTGTGCGCTGGAATCGGGGCCTTCCTTTCTTACGCCGCAAGCGAGGCGGCTCTTGCCCGCGCCTTCGTCGTCGAGTCGCTCTCCGCCGGCCCGGAGGCAGCCGACCGCTACGAGCGCACCGTGCGCGCCGTCGCCCCCTTCTTCCGCCTCGGACGGCGAGAGTCGGACGGCGGCGACAAGCTGCCGCCGACTCTGGAGGAGACGATCGTCGGCGGCATTTTCTGGGTGGTCTACCAGCGCATGGTCGTCGGCCGGCCGGAGGAACTCGAGGAGCTGCTCGAGGAGCTGGTCGAGTTCGCGCTCACGCCCTACTTGGGTGCGGCGGCCGCACGGCGGGTCGCGGCGCGCGGCGACTGAGCTGCCTCTACGGCCCCTACGGGCGCAGTTCGGTGAACCCGGCCGCGGCGAAGTCGCCGTCGAAGGCGAGCGCCTCCTCGATCCCTCGGGCGTGCATGAAGGCGAAGCTGGTCGCGTCGACGAACGAGTACTCGCGCTCGTCGTGTTGGCGGAGCCAGTGGAGAGCCTCGTCCTCGAGTCGTTGGGAAACGAATTCGATCGCCACGTGACTGGACCGGGTTTCGAGAGCGTCTAGGAATTCCACCGCCTTCCGGTGCCAGCGCTTCCGGCAGAACCAGGTCCAACCCTCACCGCGAATGTGATTCGTAGTGATCATCCCTCGGCCGGCGATTTGCTCCGCCAGCTGCATCGCTTTTTCATGATGTGGATCCCGGGTGTCAAAGCCAGCGATCAGGAACGACGTGTCGACGAAGATCAAGGGGGAGGCTTCAAGCCGTATACGACCTCGTCGATCGTGCGGGTGTCGTTTGGGTCGCTGCTTACGGTCCCAAACATCTTGAACAACGGATCCTCCTCGATGGGTGGGAGTGGCTTCACTCTCTCCCGCACGCAACGCCTAATCACCTCCGCCTTCGAGAGCCCTTCTTCGTCGGCACGTCTTTCGACGGCCAGGTCAAGCTCGGGCTCGATCGATATCTGCAGTCGCTTCATGCGGGCCAAGTTACATCACCTCCTGCGAAGTAATGTAACGCAACACGCACGCAGGCGCAGCGCAAATGCACCAATCGATTCGGCGTGGTCAAGAGGCCCCACCCAGGCTCTCTCCCGACTACGTCAATCGACGTCGGTTCCCTCGATGAGGAAAGCCACGCGCACGTGGGCTCGGTACTCGTCGAGGTTCTCACCACGGATGCCCGTAGAGACGATGTCGACGGCGCGGATGTTGCGCAGGGTGCCCTGGGCTTGGGCCAGGGCTTGTCTCGCCGCGTCGTCGGTCGAGGTCTTGGAGCTGCCAACGAGCTCGATGATCTTCACGACAGCCATCTCTCTCCTCCTTGCGGATCGAACGCGTCCTTGGCACTGACTCCCTCAAGCAGCGCCATCCGCTGCCACGGGGCGGTCGTCTCCTCCTGGCCGCCGCCTGGTGCCGGGCTCGTCTCCGCAACGAAACGCTCGATCGCCGCCGCGATCGCCGCAGCCTCGTCGTCGCTCGGCATCCGGGCCATTCTCGAAGCGTATCGCCGCGCCGAGGTGGGAGAGGCGTCGGCACCCCCTCCCCAAACACTCAAGCGAGACTCCTGCCGAGCGTTTTGGGAGGGGGTGCCGACGCCTCCTCACGCCACGTCGCTAGATTCCGCTCCATGAGCGACGGGCCACCCGAGATCTCGCGCGAGGAGCTGCAGGCAAAGCTCGATGCCGGGGCCCAGCTCGTCGACGTACGCGCCGAGCACGAGTGGGAGATGGGGCGAATCCCCGGCGCTACGCACCTGCCGCTGGCCGAGCTCAGCGAGCGGGCCGGGGAGATCGACAGAGAGCGGCCGGTCGTCCTCTACTGCCGCGGCGGCAACCGCTCGACGATGGCGGCCGAGGCGCTGAGCGCCGAGGGCTACGAGGCCTCGAAGCTGAGCGAGGGAATCGTCGGCTGGGCCGCGGCCGGCAAGCCGCTCGATCCCGAGGGCGGCGCGGTCGCCGAGTCGGGCGAAGCGGCCGCGATCCTGCACGCCGAGAAGCGCCTCCCGCCGGCTCCGAAAAGTTAAATACCTGAATCCCTGTCAGGTTTTGCTATTTTTACGGCGTGGAGGTCGTCGTAGATCAGCAGAAGGAGCAGCGCGGCAAGGGTCGCACCGGGACCCTGGAGAACCCCGAGACCTACGCCAACGTCCCGGGCCACATCATCCCGATCATCGAGCGCGAGTTCGACGACTTCGACAACGAAGCCGAGAAGTTCCTCGCCGGCGAGAAGCCCGAAGAGGAGTTCATCGGCTTCCGCCTCAAGCAGGGCGTCTACGGCCAGCGCCAGCCCGACGTACAGATGATCCGGGTCAAGCTTCCCTTCGGCGGCGTCTCGCCCGAGCAGATGGAGGCCTTCGCCAGCGTCGTCGAGAAGTACGCGCCGCTCGACAAGGGCCACGTCACCACGCGCCAGAACATCCAGATCCACCACGTGCCGCTGCGCGACGCCGAGGCGCTGATCCGGGAGATCTCCGAGGCAGGCCTCTCCTCTCGCGAGGGCTGCGGCAACACGGTGCGCAACGTGACTGGCGACCCCTGGGCCGGCGTCGCCCCCGACGAGACCTTCGACCCGACCCCCTACGCCGGCGCCTACGCGCGCTACTTCGTCCGCCACCCGACGACGCAGCTGATGCCGCGCAAGATCAAGACCTCCTTCAGCGGCTCCGACGCCGACCGCGCGATCGCCGGCATCCACGACATCGCCTTCATCTCGCGCGAACGCGACGGTGTGCGCGGCTTCGAGATCAGGGTCGGCGGCGGCACCTCGATCATGGCTCGGATCGCGCCCACCCTTTACGAGTTCGTCGAGGCCGACAACGGCGACTACCTCAAGGTCTCCGAGGCCGTGCTGCGCATCTTCGACCGCCAGGAGTGGCTGCGCGCCAACCGCGCCCGCGCCCGGATCAAGGTCCTGATCGACAAGATCGGGATCGACGCCTTCCGCGAGCAGGTCGACGAGGAGCTGGAGGGCGACTGGGTGCGGGAGCGCGACTTCGACGCCGAGCTGGTCGAGCGCCTGCGCTTCGACGACGACGAGGAAGCCAACGCGCCGGGGCGACCGGCCGCCGCCGCTTCGCCCAACGGCGATCGCTCCGAGTTCGACCGCTTCGTCGAAGCCAACGTCCAGGCGCAGCGCCAGGAGGGCTTCTCGACGGTCGAGGTGAAGATCTACCGCGGCGACCTGACGCCGGAGCAGTTCCGCGGCCTGGCGGCGCTGATGCGCGAGTTCACCGGCGGCTACGCGCGCAGCACCGTGCAGCAGAACCTGGTCCTGCGCTGGGTCCGCGACGAGTCGCTCTACGACGTCTGGCAGCGCCTGGTTGAGCTCGGCCTCGGCGAGGCCGGCCCGCGCGAGATCACCGACGTGGTCAGCTGCCCCGGCACCGACAGCTGCAAGATGGGCATCACCAGCTCGATGGGTCTCAACCAGGCGATCAAGGAGCGGCTCGAGGAGATGGACGTCAGCGACGAGCTGACCCGCAGGGTCCACATCAAGATGAGCGGCTGCCCCAACGGCTGCAGCCAGCACCACATCGCCAACATCGGCTTCTACGGCGCCTCGCTGAAGGTGGGCGAGCGCCAGGTCCCGGCCTACATCCCCCACATCGGCGGCAACTACGAGGGCGGCGAGGTCATCTTCGGAACGCGGCTGAAGTCGCGCCTGCCCGCCAAGCGCGTCCCCGAGGCGGTCGAGCGCTGGGTGCGCCTCTACGAGGCCGAGCGCGCCGGCGCGGGCGAGGAGTTCAACGCTTTCGCCGAGCGGATCGGCGCGGCGCGCTTCGAAGAGGAGGTCAAGGAGCTGACGCTGCCGGCCGAGTTCAGCCTCGAGACGATGCAGCAGTTCATCGACTGGAGCCGCTCGAGCCCCTACAAGGTCGAGCGCGGCGAGGGGGAGTGCGCGATATGAGCCCGGTCGCCGAGCCGCCCACGATCTCCGACCCGGAGGCGATCGCCACTCGCCTCGAGAGCGGCACGGCCGAGGACGCGCTGGAGTGGATGTTCGAGACCTTCGGCGAGAGTCACTACATCGCCTGCTCGTTCCAGAAGACCAGCTCCGTCACCGCGCACATGGCCGCCCGGGTCAATCCCCAGGCGCGCTTCTTCTACCTCGACACCGACGTGCTCTTCCCGGAGACCTACGAGACCCGGGAACGGCTCGCCGAGAGCCTCGGCGTCCAGTTCGACCGCTTCCACAACCTGACCCTCGAGGAGCAGGCGGCCAAGCACGGCGACGAGCTCTGGAAGCGCGACCCCGACGCCTGCTGCGGCCTGCGCAAGATCGAGCCAATGCGGCGCGCCCTCACTTCCGTAGACTGCTGGGCCGCCGGCGTCCGCCGCGAGGACTCGGCCAGCCGGGCAAAGACGCCGAAGTTCGGCTGGGACAAGCGCTTCGAGCTGTGGAAGCTGAACCCGCTCGCGGACTGGACCGAGCGCGACGTCTGGACCTACATCCATGAGCACGACCTCCCGTACAACCCGCTCCACGACCAGGGCTACCCGTCGATCGGCTGCACCCACTGCACCCAGCCGGTCGTTCCCGGGGGCTCGCCGCGCGACGGCCGCTGGGCGGGTCTTGAAAAGTCCGAGTGCGGGATCAACTAGCGGCTGAGCTGGACCCCCCGTACCCTTCCCCGACCGATTGGTGAGACCCAACGCATGAGCGAGACGATGACCGAGCTTTCACTGACCCTTTCCGAGCGCCACACGGCCGACTTCGAGATGATCGGCAACGGCGGCTTCGCGCCGCTGACCGGCTTCCAGGGCTCCGCCGACTGGCAGCGCGTCTGCGACGAGATGCGCACCGCCGCCGGCGAGTACTGGCCGATCCCGATCTCCCTGGCGACCGACCTGCGGTGCGAGGTCGGCGACGTCGTCGCCCTCTCCAGCGACGAAGGCAAGCCCCTGGGGCGGATCACGGTCGAGGAGGTCTTCGAGCGCGACGTGCGCGAGGAGGCCGAGAAGGTCTACGGCACGACCGACGAGGAGCATCCTGGCGTCGCCGCGATCTACGAGGAGGGCAGCCGCTGCATCGCCGGCCCGATCGAGGTCGACGCGCTCCCCGACCACGAGGAGGCGTTCATGCGCCGCTACCTCACCGCGCCGCAGACCAAGGCCGAGTTCGAGAAGCGCGGCTGGAATCGCGTCGTCGCCTTCCAGACCCGCAACCCGATCCACCGCGCCCACGAGTACCTGACCAAGGCGGCGCTGGAGACCTGCGACGGGCTCTTCATCCAGCCGCTGATCGGCAAGACCAAGGCGGGCGACATCCCGGCCGACGTGCGCATGCGCTGCTACGAGGTGCTGATGGAGAAGTACTACCCCAACGACCGGGTGATGCTGGGCGTGAAGCCGGCGAAGATGCACTACGCCGGCCCGCGCGAGGCGGTCCTGCACGCGATCGTCCGCCGCAACTACGGCGCCACCCACTTCATCGTCGGCCGCGACCACGCCGGCGTCGGTGACTACTACGGCACCTACGACGCGCAGAAGATCTTCGACGACGTCGACGTCTCCGAGCTGGGCATCGAACCGCTGTTCTTCGAGCACAGCTTCTGGTGCAACGAGTGCGAGGGGATGGCCTCGGGCAAGACCTGCCCGCACGGCTCCGACGCGCACGTATTCCTCAGCGGCACCAAGGTGCGCGAGATGCTCGGCAACGGCGAAAGGCCGCCGCAGGAGTTCTCGCGCAACGAGGTCGCCGACATCCTGATCGACGCTTACAAGGAGGACTGAAAGAGCATGGCTGGCGAGAAGGGGTTCACCCTCTGGTTCACCGGGCTGTCCGGTGCCGGCAAGACGACGATTTCACGACTGCTGGAGGGGCACCTGCGCGAGCGCGGCTCGAGGCTCGAGATCCTCGACGGCGACGTCGTGCGCGAAAACCTTTCCAAGGGGCTCGGCTTCTCCAAGGAGGACCGCGACACCAACATCCGGCGGATCGCCTTCGTCGCCGACCTGCTGAGCCGCAACGGCGTGCCGGTGATCACCGCCGCGATCTCGCCCTACGCGGCGATCCGCGCCGAGGCGCGCGAGCTGATGGGCGAGCGCTTCATCGAGGTCTACGTCAAGGCCTCTGTCGAGACCTGCACCGAGCGCGACGTCAAGGGTCTCTACGCGAAGGCCCTGGCCGGCGAGATCAAGGAATTCACCGGCGTCTCGGATCCCTACGAGATCCCCGACAACCCCGAGGTCGTCTGCGACACCGAAGGCGAAACGGCGGAGGAGTCGGCGCAGAAGCTGATCGAGTACCTCGAGTCGCGGGAGCTCATTCCGGCGTCGCCGGTCGCGGCCTGAACTCGAAACGTGGTCGGAGGGGCGGCAGTCCCTCCGTCTGACAAACGCCGGGCTAATTTAGCCCGGCGTTTTGAGTATCCGCCAGCCGGAGGGACTGCCGCCCCTCCTTCCAAGCTCCGGGTGTAGCCGCGAGGGGTGACGGCGGGGTCTGCGCGAAGCTTGGGCTCCGTTATGGCTTCGACGGGACGACTGGGTCGCCTAGATCGTAGGTGTCGTAGTCGCCGAACTTGGCGAAGGTCTTGTGGGTGGGGCCGTGGTAGTCGCTGGAGGCTGTAGGGACGAGGTCGAGCTCGTCGCAGAGCTCGAGCAGGTGTTCCGTCTGCTCCTTGCTGTGGGTCGGGTAGAACGTCTCCACACCGTCGACGTCGAGCGAGCGGATCAGGTCGTCGACCTCGTGGCGGGCGTCGATGTCCCAGTAGGGGTGGGCGACGACGGCGACGCCGCCGGCCTCGTGGATCAGGTCGATCGCCTGCGCGGCGGTCGGCCAGCGGCGCGGGACGAAGGCCTTGGCGCCGGGGACCAGGTACTCCTCGAAGAATGGGCCTAGGTCGCCGCTCGCGCCGGCGGCGCGGGCGATGTGCGGGCGGCCGATCGAGAGCGCGTCGCCGGCTTCGCGGACGGCGTCCTCGAGGTGCAGTTCGAAACCGTGCTCGCGCAGCTTCTCGACGATCTCGCCGGCCCGCGTCACCCGCTCGTGCTGGGCGCGCTCACAGGCCGCGGCGATCTTCCCAAGATCGATCCAGTAGCCGCAGACATGCAGGTCTTCGGCATAGGGGTGCACGCAGGACATCTCCGTCGCCGGCACCAGCTCGATCCCCAGCCGCTCCGCCGCCTCGGCCGCCTCTTCGACCCCGGCGATCGCGTCGTGATCGGACAGCGCCAGCGTCGTAACCCCCACCTTCGCGGCTTCCTCCACGACCCCGGCGGGCTCCAACTGCCCGTCCGAAACCGTCGAATGGCTCTGCAGCTCGATCAACATGACTGGACTTAGCCGTCGCGTGGGTCCAGGAGGCGCTCAGGCGATCGGCGCGATATGAGGTGTCAGCCAAGACGGACCGAAGCTCTGAGGCTCCCGCTGTCCACCGACCTTCTCCCGGCGGCGCATGGACCAGCTGAGGAGATTGGCGAACAGCTCGCCTTGCTCGATTGCGTCGTCGAGTGCGTTGTGCGTGTGAGGCGAATCCGGGCGCAGGAAGTCGGGCATCGCGGTCTTTCCAGACCGGTCGAAGACAGTGCCGGCGACAGCTTGGTAGAGCGTGCGGATGTCCAGGCATGAGGAGTGCCCGAAGGGCGAGCCTTCCGGCGCGAAGCGCTCGAAATACCAGTAGAGAAACGCCCAATCAAACGCGACCGGATACGCGACCAGAACTGGCCGGCACTCCGGGCACATCGATCGAACCCAGGTTGCCGCTTCGGCCATCGCATCCTCTGGACTCCGCCCAGTGGCAAGCAGTTGATCTCGGTCAAGGCCGTTGACTTCGAGCGCTTCCGCTTGGAATTCCTCCGAGATCGGCTTCAACTCCGCGTAGAACGTCTTCCCGCGTGCATCCCATTGCTCGAAGGTTCGCCCGTCGTACTTCCCTACCGCGGTGAGGCCGAAGGAAAGCAGCGAGAAGGGGCCGGGAACCGGTCCATCGGTCTCGACGTCTGCCGAGATGTAGATGTCGGGGCGTGCGGGATGGGCGCTCATGAGGTCTCGATGTTCGGGGTCGTCGCGGACGTAGCCTGCGGGACATATTCTCCCTACGTGCGGGATTCCCCCCGAGACTACTCTCTGAACCGCTTGAAGCATCTGAGCGAGGAACTCGATGCCGGCCAGCTCCTTGACGGCCATCCACTCTGCGTCTACGTGACCGGCTCGTATGGCCGGTTGGAGGCATGGGAGAAGTCGGACATCGATCCATTCTTCCTCTACGACAGCGCCGACGAGACCCAGCGCTTCCCCTGGACGAGCTTCGTGCGCCTGTCCGCCCGCTTGATCGATGTGGCGGGTGAGATGGGCTTTCCGCCCTTTTCCAAGGACGGCGAGTACCTGGAGGTGCAGTACGTGAGCGAAATGGAGCGCGTGCTCGGCAGCCGTCGCGACGACTCCCTCAACGCGTTCACCGCCCGAATGCTGCTTCTCCTGGAGAGTCGGCCTCTGCATGACGAGGACGTGTATCTGCGCCTTCTCAAACGGATCATCGGCTTCTATTACCGGGATTTCGAGGATCACGCCGACAGCTTTCTGCCGACCTTCTTGGTCAACGACATCCTGCGGTTCTGGCGAACCTTGACGCTGAACTACGAGCACCACCGGCTCAGCCTCGACACAGCGCTTGCGGAAGGAGATCTGACCGACGAGGAGTTGCGCGACAAGAAGGCAAAAGCGCGCTGAAGAATTACAAGCTCAAGGTCAGTCGTCTGTCGACCTGCTTCTCAATGGTCGCCAACCTGAGTGCCATGCCGGCGCCGGTCGGGCCAGGCCAGGTCTTCGACTTGTGCCGACTCACGCCAGCCGAGCGATTCGCTCGCTTGTCCGACCGCAGCGGGACTACGAATGGCTTGGTTGAGGAACTGGAGACCGTGTACGGGGAGTTCCTCGATCAGGTGCAACGCGACGAAGACGTGCTCTTGGCCGAGTTCGCCGAACCGGACAATCGCAAGAAAGCGCTTGAGCATGCCTCGCGCTACGGCGATCTGATCTACGCGCTGCTAGAGGAGGTGACCCCGCCCGAGCGCATGCGCTACCTGGTGATCTAACCGGCCCCGAAAAGTGTTCGGTTCAATTGATTTGATCCCAGCAGAACAGATTGAGACTGCGTCCAAGCTCCGATTGAAGGGCCATGACGGCGGCGCAGTCCCTTGGGGCCCGATGGGAGGGTGGTGGGGATGCCCCCTGGGCTGGCCGATACTCAAAATCGCGCGCTCATCAGCGCGCGATTTGTCAGACCAGGGGGCATCCCCACCACCCTGCCTCCCGCCCCTTCCATGACTAGACTGCGCCGCCGTGTTCCAGAAGGTGCTGATAGCCAACCGCGGCGAGATCGCCATCCGCGTCGCCCGCACGCTCAAGGAGATGGGCATCTCCTCGGTTGCCGTCTACTCGGAGATCGACCGCGACGCACCGCACGTTCGCGAGGCCGACGAGGCCTTCCTGATCGGCCCGGCGGTCCCGGCCGAGAGCTACCTCAACATCCTCAAGATCATCGACACGGCCAAGGAGGCCGGCGCCGAAGCGATCCATCCCGGCTACGGCTTCCTCGCCGAGAACGCCGACTTCGCCCGCGCCTGCGCCGAGGCGGACATCACGTTCATCGGCCCGCCCCCCGAGGCGATCGAAGCGATGGGCTCGAAGACCCGGGCGCGCGAGATCATGGCCGAGGCCGGCGTGCCGATCGTCCCCGGCGCGACCGAGCCCGCGCCCGACATCGAGGCCGCCCGCAAGCAGGCCGAGGAAGCCGGCTACCCGGTCGCCTGCAAGGCGGCCGGCGGTGGCGGCGGCAAGGGCTTCCGGGTCGCGATGAGCGCCGACGACCTGCAGGAGGCCTTCGAGGGCGCGGCCCGCGAAGGCGAGAAGTTCTTCTCCGACTCCCGCGTCTACGTCGAGCGCTACCTCGAGGACCCGCGCCACGTCGAGGTCCAGGTCCTCGCCGACGCGCACGGCAACGTGATCCACGTCGGCGAGCGCGACTGTTCGGTCCAGCGCCGCCACCAGAAGGTGATCGAGGAGGCCCCGGGCCCCCACGTCGACGCCGAGATGCGCGAGCGGATCGGCAAGATCGCCACCGACGCCGCCGCCGCCGTCGGCTACCGCGGCGCCGGCACGGTCGAGGGCATGCAGGTCGGCGAGGAGTACTTCTTCCTCGAGATGAACACGCGGGTGCAGGTCGAGCACTGCGTTACCGAGATGGTCAGCGGCATCGACATCGTCCGAGAGCAGGTCCTCGTCGCTGCCGGCGAGCCGCTCTCGATCTCCCAGGAGGACGTCGACCTGCGCGGCTGGTCGATCGAGTGCCGGATCAACGCCGAGGCGGCGCACAAGAAGTTCGCCCCGGCGCCAGGGGCGATCACGACCTACCGCGAGCCCGCCGGGCCCGGCGTGCGCGTCGACTCCGGGGTCGAGGCCGGCTCGGAAGTGACGCCGATGTACGACCCGATGGTCGCCAAGCTGGTCGTCTGGGACGTCGACCGCGAGCACGCCACGCGCCGAATGTTACGCGCGCTCTCTGAGTACGAGATCGGCGGCCTGACAACCCTTATCCCCTTTCACAAGGCCCTGCTGGCGACCGACCAGTGGCGCGACGGCGAGACCTGCCGCGATCTGATGGAGGATCGCGACTGGCTCAAGTCGACGGCGCCGGAGGCCGCTCCCGCTCCCGCCGAGGACGAGAAGCCCGAGCAGGTCGCGCGCGATTACAAGGTCGAGGTCTCCGGCAAGCTCTTCGACGTCAAGGTGATCGGCGAGGCGCTAGCCGGCGGTGGCGCCGCGCCGGTCGCGGCCGGCGGCCGCAAGCCGCCGAAGCGCGAGCGTAAGGGAGGAGGCGCGGCCTCGGCCTCGAGCGAGTCGCTGCCCTCGCCGCTGCAGGGCACGGTCCTCAAGGTCGCCGTCGAGCAGGGCGCCGAGGTCGCCGAGGGCGACCTGATCTGCGTGATCGAGGCAATGAAGATGGAGAACGAGATCGCCGCCCACCGCTCCGGCAAGGTCACCACGCTCAACGTAACCGAAGGCGCCGCCGTCTCTTCAGGCGACACGCTCGCGGTAATCGAGTAGGCACTCCGCCGACACTGGCGCCTACCGTTTCTGCTGCTTCTGTTCCCGCCGCTTTTCCCGCTGTTCGCGCTTCTTCCGCCTGATTTCCGCCTGCAGCTGCTTGCGCGTCAGCGGGATCCCCGACGCTTCTTCGCGGCAGCTCCGGCCGACGCAGTTCTCGAGGTCGCGCAGTTCCCGATGCAGGTAGTTCCGCACGGGGTAGTAGTTGGGGATGCGGACGATGTTGTTGAGCTCGTAGGGGTCCTTTTCGAGGTTGTAGAGCTCCTTCTCGCCGTCGGGCCAGGCGATGTACTTGTAGGGGCCGAGGCGGATTCCCTCGTAGTCCTTCGGGGGCGCCAGGATCGAGGCGGTCGCTCCGGCGCGGCGGTGCAACTCCGAACGCGCGCTCGCCTGCCTGATCTTCGGCGACGGCCTGCCCTGGTCTCCCGGTTCGGCGATCGCCCCGTTGTCTTCGACGTCGGAGGTCTCGACGAAGGACTCGAAGAGGATCGGCCGCAGCGTGCGCAGTTCGGGATCGCCGAAGAACGGCACTAGCGAGCGCCCGTCGACGCTCTTGTCCGCTTCGACCCCGGCCAGTTCGAGCACGGTCGGCGCGACGTCGATGTTCGCGGCCAGCTCGTCGCTTTCGGTCCCCGCGCGGATGTGTGGGCCGCGGATCAGGAAGGGCACGTGCGTCGCCGGCTCGTAAGCGAGGAACTTGCCGCCGATCAGGCGATGCTCGCCGAAGAAGAAGCCGTTGTCGGAGGTGAAGATGACGTACGTGTTGCGCAGGCGGTGCCGCGACCCCAGCGTGTCGATCAGCAGTTTCACCCCGTCGTCGACGTCGCGCAGCGACTCCAGCTGCTTGTCCCAGTAGACGCGATAGGTGTGGATGTCGCCAAGCGACAGATAAGGGGCTTCGCGGATGAAGCGGGGCTTGTCGGCGACGTTGCCCTCGTCCATCCCCTCGGAGCGGTTGTGGGGGGGTGGAGCGCCCTTGAACCAGTCGTAGTGGCGGGGCGTCGGCTCGGGGCCCGCCGGGTGGCGAAAGTCGCCGTGCGGGGCGGTGTAGTCGAGCTGCAGGTAGAAGGGTTGTTCGGGCGAGGTTTCCCGCAGCTCCTGGATCGCGTAGTTGGTCAGGGTGTCGGTCTCGTGGAAGCAGGGCAGGCCGTTGAGCGGCGCGTAGGGACAGCCGAAGTCGTCCTTCGTCCCGTATTCGCGCGTTTCCCAGCTGCCGGAGTCTCCATAAGGGCCTTCGACCGTGCCGTTGTTGTTGAGCGAGTAGCCGTAGAAGTAGTGGGTCGTGTCTGCCTTGAGCACGCTGTGCCAGGCGCTCCAGCCCGGCGGCACTTCGGCGCCGCTCGAATACGGTTCGTCGCCGTAGCCGTTGAGGAACTTGCCGACGTGGATCGTGCGGTAGCCGGCGCTCTGCAACCAGGTGGCGAGGTTGTGGGTGGCGGCGGCGCGGAAGGAGAAGCCGAAGTAGCCGCCGTTGGGCTGGATGTTGCCCCTGACGCCGTGATTGTGCGCGTAGCGGCCGGTCAGCAGGCTGACGCGAGACGGGCAGCAGAGCGGGTAGGGGACGTAGTAGTCGTTGAAGGTCATGCCGCGCTTGGCGATCAGGTCGAGCGTGTTGGGCATCGCTCGGATCGCCGGTTCGCGGAAGGTCGCGTAGAGGCTGTCGAGCGTCTGGTCATCGGTCTGGATGACGAGGAAGCTGGGCGGTTGCGGCGTAACCGCGTCGGCACCCGTCCAGCGCGTCCCGAGCGCCAGCAGGCAGAGCAGCGCCAGGCCCGCGGCCGCGAGGCCGGCGGAAGCGAGGCGCCGGGTTCTGCCTTGTGAGATCGGATACATGAAAGCCGCCGGTAGGCCCGGCCTACCCCGTCGAAACAACTGGCCTACCCGAAGTTGCGAAACGCTAGAGGTCGCTCAGGACGCGCCGAGCTTTTTGACGGCATCGCGGAACGTTTTGACCGTCGCGCTGGGGGCCTTGCGGCCCTCGAGCTTCTCGTTGTGGCGGTTGACCCAGATCACCGGCACTTTCATCTTCAGCAGCGGGGCGACGTCGTTGTCGTAGCTGCTGCCGATGTGGGCCCAGCCTTTCTTGCCCCCGATTCGCCGCGCCGCCTCTTTGAAGTGGACGGGGTCCGGCTTGTAGCTGCGCACCTGCTGGGCGGTGACGACCAGGTCGAGTTCGGTGCGCAGGTGACGGCGCGAGATGCCGAGCAGTTTGTCGTCGATGTTGGAGACGATGCCGATCTCGTAGCGTTTGCCGAGCCGGTCCATCGCCGCGTTAGCCTCGCGGAAGGGCATCCAGTAGGCGACGCTGTCGGGCAGGAACTGGGCCCGCGAGGGCTCGATCTCCCAGCCGAGCTCGCCGGCGACCTTGACGATCGTGCGGCGCAGCACCTCGGCATAGAGCTCGTAGGAGCCGGCCATGATCTCCGCCTGCACCTCCATGAAGCGGGCGAGGAAGGGCTCTTCTTCGAAGCTGAAGCCGTCTTTGTTCGCCTCTTTCCGGCAGGCCTCGACGATGCCTTTCTCCCAGTCGATCAGGGTGCCGTAGCAGTCGGTGGTAACCCATTTGATGGTTTTGAGAGGGGGGAGGGCCATGGGAGCGGCGGCATGTTATGCGAATCGCCCGCGCGGCGTCCCGCTTGCGTTCTTGGATAGGCTGCCGCCCGCGCCCGCGCGGGGTGCGCCCCCTCACACATGGATCTCCTCGAGTACCAGGGCAAGCAGCTGTTCGCCAAGCACGGCATCGCCGTGCCGAGCGGCGAGGTCGCGGCGACGGTCGACGACGCGGTCGCCGCCGCGGAGCGGATCGGCTTCCCCTGCGCGATCAAGGCCCAGGTCTTGATCGGCGGCCGCGGCAAGGCGGGCGGGATCAAGATCGCCCAGGACGCCGAGGAGGCGCGCGCCCACGCCGGCGCGATCGTCGGCATGGACATCTTCGGGCCGCGCGGCGAGGGACCGTTCCGCGTCGACCGGGTCTGGGTCGAGGGCGGCTCGGACATCGCCTCGGAGTACTACGCCTCCGTGATCCTCGACCGCGGTGAGAAGAAGCTGCTGGCGATGGTCTCCGCCAAGGGCGGCATGGACATCGAGGCGGTCGCGGAGGAGGACCCCGGCGCCTTGGTCCGCCGCCACATCGATCCGACGCGGCCGTTCGACGCCGCGGCGGCGCGCGAGATCGTCGACGCCGCCGGCCTCGACGAGGACGTGCGCGACGCCGTTGCCGAGGTCCTCGTCAAGCTCGCCTCGGTCGCCGCCGGCGAGGACGCGACCCTGATCGAGGTCAATCCTCTGATCGTCACTGCCGACCGCGACGTGGTCGCTCTCGACGCCAAGGTGACGATCGACGGCAACGCCGTCTTCCGCCACGAGGAGCTGGCCGAGGCCGCCGACACCGCCGAGGACCCGCAGGAGGCGATGGCCAAGGAGAAGGGCCTCACCTACGTCAAGCTCGACGGCAACGTCGGCATCCTCGCCAACGGCGCCGGGCTCTGCATGTCGACGCTGGATGTCGTCGCCCAGGCGGGCGGCGCGCCCGCCAACTTCCTCGACGCCGGGGGCGGCTCGAAGGCGGAGGCGATCGTCGACGCGCTGACCGTGATCACCTCCGACGAGAAGGTCACCGCGATCCTCTTCAACATCTTCGGCGGCATCACCCGCTGCGACGAGATCGCCAAGGGCATCGTCACCGCCTCGCGGCAGATCGACCTGCAGGTGCCGCTGGTCGTGCGCCTCGACGGCACCAACTCCGAGGAGGGTCTGAAGATCCTCGCCGAGGCGAAGCTGCCCAACCTGCACCAGGAGACGACGATGCTCGGCGCCGCGAAGCGGGTCGTCGAATTGACCACCAACCCGCCCGCCGCGGACGCGGGAGCGAGCGAGTGAGATCGCCGGTGATCATGAGCACGAGCGAGCGGGAGCAGAGCAGGCGGGCGGAATTGTGAGCATCATCGTCGGCAGCGAGACGAAGCTGGTCGTCTCCGGCCTTACCGGCCGCGAGGGTTCCTTCCACGGCCTGCGCAATCGCGCCTACGGTACGGATCTCGTCGCTGGAGTCACGCCCGGCAAGGGCGGCCAGGACGTCGAGGGCGTGCCGGTCTTCGACACGATCGCCGAAGCCGTCAGCGAGGCCGGCGCCAACACCTCGATGATCTTCGTCCCGGCCCGCTTCGCCGCGCCGGCGATCAACGAGGCGATCGAGTCGGGCGTCGAGACGGTGATCGCGATCACCGAGGGCATCCCGGTGCTCGACATGCTGAAGACCTACTGGAAGGCGAAGGAGGCCGGCGTGCGGCTGATCGGGCCCAACTGTCCCGGCGTGCTCTCGCCCGGCAAGGCCAACGTCGGCATCATTCCCGCCCAGTTCTTCGATTCCGGCCCGATCGGCGTCGTCTCCAAGTCGGGCACCCTGACCTACCAGATCGGCAACGAGCTGAAGCAGGCCGGCACCGGCAACTCCTCGATCGTCGGCATCGGCGGCGACCCGATCGTCGGCTCGGACTTCATCGACATCCTCGAGCTCTACGAGGCCGACACGGACACCGAACTGATCGTGATGGTCGGCGAGATCGGCGGCGACGCCGAGGAGCGGGCGGCCGAGTTCATCGCCGCCGAGATCTCCAAGCCCGTGGTCGCCTACATCGCCGGTTTTACGGCTCCGCCGGGCAAGCAGATGGGCCACGCCGGGGCGATCATCTCCGGCTCATCGGGCACCGCCCAGGCGAAGAAGGACGCGCTCGAAGCAAAGGGCGTCCGCGTCGGCGAAAGCCCGACCGAGACGGCGAAGATCGCCGTCGAGGTCCTGCGCGGCTGAGCTGGCCTCAGAAGGTCCGCTTGGGCCGCGGATGCAGACCGCGGACGATGTCCTCTGTCGCGTAGCGCCGCGAGTCGACCGCGATGACGGTGCCTCCCATGTGAACGACCGCCGTGAACCTGGCGTCCGGATGGGCTGCGCGGAAGCGTCTCCATCCTCCTCGGGTCCACTCCCGAAGCGTTACGCCTCCGCTGTAGGCGAGCCCGAGGTACTGACGCGAAGCGACGCCCTTTCCACCAACTGAAGAGGTACCTCGCAGGCGTGACGCGGGGGCGCCTTTGCCAGGGCGGAAGATACGGCCGAGCCAGTAGGCCCTTACTTTCAGGATCGGGTTGTCGAGGGCAACTTCGCTGCTGTCGCGTTCGGCTCGCGTGTAAGGCGCCGGGTGTTCGATGTGTATCTGCTGGCGGCGGGCGAGCTCGACCGCGGCTTGGTCGCTCGCGGTGAACGAGCGCCCCTCGACGAAGACGACTCCGATGGCGCTGCCCGAGCGCCAAGCCAGAAAGGAATCGGAGGTTTCTCCGGCGACGAACGCGCCTCCGCCGTTCGTCCAATGCAAGAGCCGGGTGGCCTCCCCGACCGTCGCGGGTGGCACGGTCTCTTCCAGTTTCATCCCTTCGGTGAGGTGGCCGATCGCTTCAGGAGCGACGGCCAACGCCGCTTCGGCTGCTTCGACGCTGCCTGCGTCCAGAGCGCCGCTTCCGACCGCCGGCGGCGCCGGCGAAAAGCCGGGCACCCGATACAGGCGGAAGTAGATGCCCAGGCAGCCCTTGGGCGCGTATCGGGCTATGAAAACCGCGAGCCTGGGCTCGGCGTTCGCGGGTCGCAGGTTGTCGCATTCGTCGAGCGGGCCGGTCTCCGCCGAGACAAGGTTGTCGGCGTAGCCAGGCGGCAGGTCGTGCAAGCGCAGGAGCAGCCTCTGCGCCTGGGCGCTCTGTCTCCCGGCGGTCGCTTCCGGCAGCAAGTTGACCAAGAGGCCCACTGTCACGAGCACGGCGGCCGCGGCCAGTGCGAGCGCCGCGCCGCGCGCCTTCCCCATTACGCTGGCCATGGCCCGCGAGTATAGGTATCGGTCGATATCTCGGCGCGGCCTGGGATCGGCGACGCCGAGGCGTTGCTAGGCTCGCCGGACCATGGCTGCGGACACGATTTCCTTCGCACGCGGGGCGCCGAGCGCCGACATCCTGCCGCGCGATGCGGTCGCCTCGGCGGCGGCCGTCGCGCTCGCGCAGGACTGGGAAAAGGCCCTCTCTTACGGGACCGGGATCGGGCATCCGGCCCTCTGTCAGTGGATCGCGGAGCGGCACGGCGGCCTCGACGCCGGCCAGGTGATGGTCGCCAACGGCTCGCTCGAGGCCGGCTGGATGCTCTTCGAGCACCTGCTCTCGGCCGGCGACCGGGTAGCCGTCGAGCAGCCGACGTACGACCGCACGCTGCTGATGCTGCAGCGGCTCGGGGTGGAGCTGGTGCCGGTCCCGCTCGAGGCCGACGGGCTCGACCTGGCGGCGTTCGAAGCGGCGCTCGCCGAGGGGCCGATCAGGCTCGCCCACGTCATCCCCAACTTCCACAACCCCGCGGGCTGCACGCTCTCCGCGGAAAAGCGCGTGCGGCTGGTCGAGCTCGCCGCCGAGCATGGCTTCTGGATCTTCGAGGACGACCCCTACCGCGAGCTTCCCTTCGAGGGCGACGCGCTGGAGACGATGCTCTCGCTGGACCGGGCGGACCGCGTCGTCCACGCCTCCTCCTTCTCCAAGACGGTCAGCCCCGGGGTGCGCGTCGGCTACCTGGCCGGGCCCGCCGACGAGATCGCCAAGCTCGCCAAGCGCGCCAACGAGACTTACATCTCGCCGAACATGCTGGCCGAGTCGGTGGTGCTGGAGCTCTGCAAGTCGGGTGGGCTCGATCGCAACATCGATTTCGTCAAGGGCGCTCTGCGCGACCGCCGCGATGCCCTCGTCGAGGCTCTGCGCGAGCAGATCGCCGAGGCCGAGTTCGTCGTCCCCGGCGGTGGCTATTTCCTCTGGCTCGACCTCGCCGAGGGCACCGACACGCCGGCGCTGCTCGCCGAGGCCAAGGGCGAGGGCGTCGCCTTCGTCGCCGGCCCCGACTTCATGATCGAGGGTGGCACGAACAGCCTGCGCCTCTCCTTCGCCAGCGTGCCCCCCGAGCGGATCGCCGAGGGCGTCGCCCGGATCGCCCGGGCTCTGGAACGAGTCCGCGCCGGCTCTCCGGCCTAGGACTGGGCGAAGATTCCGCACCGTAGGCCGGGATTCCGTCTAGGATTCCCCGCGTCAAGCAAGCGCGAGGGGGTGTGGAGGATGAAGCGACGGACGATGAAGATCGAGCTGGCCGTTCTTACGGCGACGGCCGCGGCCCTCTGCCTGGCTCCGGGATCGGCGAGCGCGGAACCCCAGGTCCCTGTCTGTCCCGGCCCGGCGGGGCCGGACACCGCTCGTTGCCACGCCCGCGTCGTCACCGACGCGAAGGGGGCACCCCAGGCGGCCACCGCCCCGAAGGGCTACGGCCCCGTCCAGTTCCGCGGCGCCTACGGCCTGCCCTCCGCCGCGGCAACCGCGCAGACGATCGCGATCGTCGACGCCTTCGACGACCCGAAGATCGCCGGCGACCTCAACGCCTACAGCTCCCAGTTCGGTCTGCCCCAGTGCAACAGCGCCAATCCCTGCTTCCAGAAGGTCAACCAGAGCGGCAGCGCCTCGGGACCGTTCCCGCGGACGGACTCCGGCTGGTCGCTGGAGATCGCGCTCGACGTCGAGGTCGCCCACGCGGTCTGCCCTGACTGCAAGATCCTCCTCGTCGAGGCGAACTCGAACAGCCTCAACGACCTCGCCGCCGCCGTCAACACGGCGGCCAAACTCGGCGCCAACGAGATCTCCAACAGCTACGGCGGCTCCGAGTACTCCTCCGAGGTCAACGACGCCGCCTACAACCACCCAGGGGTCGCCGTCACCGTCGCTTCGGGCGACAACGGCTACGGATCCTTCGGCTTCCCGGCCGCCTCGCCGAGCGTGATCGCGGTGGGCGGGACGACGCTGACGCTTGGCGCCGGCAACGCCTACGGCAGCGAGAGCGTCTGGAGCGGCGCGGGCAGCGGCTGCAGCCTCTACCTGACGGCGCCGGCCTGGCAGAGCTTCCTGACCGCATGCGGCGGCAAGCGCGGCACGGCCGACGTGGCCGCCGACGCCAACCCGAGCACCGGCGCGGCCGTCTACGACACGGTCAAGTACCAGGGCCGCTCGGGCTGGTTCCAGGTTGGCGGCACCAGCCTCTCCTCACCGCTGATAGCCGCGGTCTACGCGCTGGCGGGCGGGCTTCCCGAAGGCACGACAGCCGCCTCCGGCCTCTACGGCCACCTCGGAGAATCGGCCGTCCTGCACGACGTCACGAGCGGGTCCAACGGCACCTGCTCGACGATCATGTGCAAAGGGGCCGCCGGTTACGACGGCCCCACCGGGGTCGGCACGCCAAACGGCATCGGCGCTTTCTAAGCGCTGGCGAGCCTAACGGCCGTAGCGGTCCGAGGAGAGCACCAGCTGCTCGGGGATCGTCGCTCGCGGCGGCGGCGCCGGGTCGGCACGGACCGAGACGGTCTCCGAGACGCTGCGCGAGACGCGGTGGCTGCCCTCGGCCGAAACGATCGTCACGCCCTCCTCGCCGCTGCTCTCGACGGTTCCCTGCAGGCCGGGGTGCAGCCCCGCGTCCTTCAGGTAGTGCAGAAGCTCCTCTGCCTCGTTCTCGAAGCGCAGGACGACGACCTCGGCGCCCGGCTCGACGTCGGCGAGCAGCGAGCCGGTCTCGCGGGCGCCCTCGACGATCGGGTGGCCGTGCGGGCAGGTGGTCGCGTCGCCGATCGCGGCGCGCATCCGCTCCTCCAGGACCGGCGACATCGCGTGCTCGATCCGCTCGGCCTCCTCGTGCACCTCGTCCCAGGGGATGCCGAGCACGTCGGTGAGGAAGCGCTCGATCATGCGGTGGCGGCGGACGATGTAGCTGGCGTGCTCACGGCCGGAGCCGGTGAATTCGAGCGACTTGTCGGGCTTGCGCTCGACGTAGCCGTCCTCGACCAGGCGGCCGATCATCTCGTGCACGGTGGGCGGCGAGAGCTGCATCGCGCGGGCGATGTTTGCCCCGGTCATCGGCAGCCCGGCCTCCTCGAGCCAGAACATGATCTCCAGGTACTCCTGCTCGGCGACGGTCGCCTGCTCCATCGCCCCGATACTACTGACCGCCGACAGGCCGATTTCCGCTCCATGTCAGCGGTTTTCGGCCCATCGGCCCCCTTTACCTGTCCATCAGGGTCGCGACGACGGCCTCGTAGAAGCCGTCGCCCATCGCGCCCTCGGTGACGGTGACGTTTTCCCAGGCCGGCAGCGCGGCGCGCAGGCCGGGATCGCGCGCGGGGCCGTTGGCGACGACGAAGAAGCGGCCGACCGCGGCGGCGACCTCGAGGTCCTCGACCGAGTCGCCGACGCCGATGCACTCGCTCGGGTCGTAGCCGCGGGCGCGGGCGTGGGCGGCGACGGCCCCGGCCTTGCTGACCAGCTTGGGGACGAGGTGGTAGGCGTGGGTGGGGCCGTCGACGGCCGGCATCTCGCGGCCGATCGCGCCGTTGTCGAGCAGGCGCAGGTCATCGTGCCCCTCGGCCTCGAGCACCCGGTTTGCCTCCTCGACGTCGATCTTGCCGCGGAAGAGGTGGGAGAGGATGCGGCCGCTGTGCCAGGGCGAGTGGTACTCGAGCCGGCCCTCGAAGCGGGCGAAGAGCATCTTGGGGATGCCGCGCCGCTCGATCTTCTCGTAGACGGTGCCCTCCTCGTCGGGGACGAGGTCGCCGGTCATAAGCGTCGTCTCGCCATCGATCGCGAAGGCGCAGCCGGCCTCGTAGATGTAGGAGGTCTGGCCCATCAGGCGGGCGGCCTCGTGCACCTGGGGCTCGCGGCGACCGGACATGATCACGACCTCGACCCCGGCCCGGTGGCAGGCCTCCAGCCCCCGCGCCTGGGCCTGCGAGAAACCGCCCTCCTCGTCGCGGAAGAGCGAGGAGCCGCGGCCGAGCAGGGTGCCGTCGAGGTCGGTGTAGACGCATCGCAGTGCCATCGGTGGGCCGTTACGGTAGCCGGATGATCTGGCGACGGGACGACGGACAGCCGCGGGCGGCCGGAATCGTCAACGTGACGACCGACTCGATGTTCGAGGGAGCGCGCAGCGGCACCCCCGAGCAGGCGATCGAGGACGGGTTGGCGCTGGTCGAGGCCGGCTTCGACATGCTCGACGTCGGCGCGGTGGCGGCGCGCAGCGGCCCGCCGATTTCGCCCGAGGTCGAGGCGGCGGCGCTGGTGCCGGCGGTCGAAGGGCTCGTCGCCGGGTCCGAGGCGCCGGTCTCGGCGGACACGTTCTCGGTCGAGGTCGCGCGGGCGGCGCTGACGGCGGGCGCGCACGCGGTCAACGACATCTCCGGCGGCGGCGACGAGATGTTCGAGCTCGTCGCCGAGACGGGTTGCGGCTACGTGCTGATGCACATCGAGGGCCCGCCCCGGGTCGACCGGCCGCCGCGTCGCTACGACGACGTCGTCGAGCACCTCAAGTCGTGGCTGGGGGGGAGAGTCGAGCGCGCCGTGAGCCTTGGTGTGAGCGAGGAGCGGATCGCGATCGACCCCGGACTCGACTTCGACCTGACCACGGCGCAGAACCTGGAGGTCCTGCGCCGCCTGCCCGAGCTGCGCTCGCTCGGGCTGGCGCTCTACGTCTCGCTCTCGCGCAAGGACTTCATCGGCGCCGTGCTCGCCGGCTCCTGGGAGGAGCGGCTGCCGGCGAGCGAACGCGAGTGGGGGACGGTCGCCGCCGTCGCCCTGGCCGTGCGCGGCGGCGCCGACGTCCTCCGCATCCACGATCGCAGTTCCCTGCAGGCGATGAGGGTTGCGGGCAGGATCGCTCATGGCTAAGAGCCTGCTCGAGACGTCATGGGCCGTGGCGCTCGACCCAGCTCGGCGCGACGGGCGGATCGTCGCCGAGTCGGGCGAGGAGGCGCGCGAGGCGAGGACGGTGGCGCTGCCGCGCTCGCTAGACCCGGGTCTCGTCGAAGCCCTGAAGCGGTCGGGGGTCGAGCGCCTCTACTCGCACCAGCGAGCGACTCTGGACGCGGCGGCACGTTCCGACCTCGTCATCACCAGCGGCACCGCCTCGGGCAAGAGCCTCGCCTTCAACCTGCCGGTGCTCGACGGCATCGCCCGCGACCCCAAGCGCCGCGCGCTCTACCTCTACCCGACCAAGGCGCTCGCTCAGGACCAGGCGCGCAAGCTGGCGGCGCTGCGCCCGCCCAACCTGCGCGAGGCGATCTACGACGGCGACACCCCGCGCGAAGAGCGTCCCCCGATCCGGCGCCGCGGCAACCTCGTCCTCACCAACCCCGACATGCTCCACGTCGGCGTCCTGCCCAACCACAAGAGCTGGGGCGACTTCCTCGCCAACCTTGGCTGGGTCGTGGTCGACGAGGCCCACACCTACCGCGGCGTCTTCGGCTCGCACGTCGCCAACGTGCTGCGCCGCCTGCGCCGGCTGGCCCGCGCCTACGGTTCCGAGCCGCGCTTCCTGCTCGCCTCGGCGACGATCGCCAACCCGGTCGGCCTGGCCGAGGAGCTGGTCGGGACGCCGTTCGAGCTGATCGACGACGACGGCGCGCCACGCGCCGGCCGCGAGGTCGCGATGTGGAACCCGCCGCTGATCGACAAGGCGACGGGGGCGCGGCGTTCGGCCCTCGGCGAGGCCGCCGACCTGCTCGCCGAGCTGGTCAGCCACGGTGTGCGCACGATCTGCTTCCTCAAGAGCCGGCGCGGGATCGAGCTGATCCAGCGCTTCGCGCGCGAAGCGCTGCGGGCGCGCGGCAAGCCCGAGCTGGCGGAGCGGATCGCCCCCTACCGCGGTGGCTACACGCCCCAGCAGCGGCGCGAGATCGAGGCCAGCCTCGCCGCCGGCGACCTGCTCGCCGTCGTTGCCACCGACGCGCTCGAGCTCGGGATCGACGTCGGCGAGCTCGACGCCGCGATCTGCGTCACCTTCCCCGGCACGGTGGCGAGCCTGCGGCAGATGTGGGGCCGGGCCGGGCGCCGCCAGCGCGGCCTCGCCGTCTACGTCGCCGGCCAGGACGCGCTCGACCAGTTCTTCTGCCGCCACCCGGAGGAGTTCCTCGGCCGTCCGGTCGAGGCGGCGATCCTCGACCACGAGAGCGAGCAGATCGCTTCGCGACACATGGTCGCCGCGGCCTACGAGCTGCCGCTCAGCGAGGAGGACGGCGAGGTCTTCGGGCCGCGCTGGCGGGAGCGGGCCGATCGGCTTGTCGCGGCGGGAGAGCTGCGCCGAGCCGGTGGGCGGACGATGCCGCGCTCCAGCGAGTTCGTCGCCGCCAAGATCCCGCTGCGCTCGGCCTCGGCCCACTCGGTCGCCGTGATCGAGCGCGAATCGGGCGAGATGCTCGGCTTGGTAGAGGCCGAGCGCGCCTTCACCACGATCCACCCCGGCGCCGTCTACCTGCACCTGGGCCGCTCCTATGAGGTCGAGCGGCTCGACGTCGATGCGGGGCGTGCCGTCGTCTCGCGCTTCGACGGCGACTGGTACACCCGACCGAAGAAGGAGACCGAGATCTACGTCGAGCGCTTGCGGGAGCAGCGCTCGACTTCAGGCGTCGAGCTGCACTTCGGCGAGGTCTCGGTCAGCGAGCAGGTGATCGCGTACCAGCGCGTCTCGATCTCCGACCAGGAGCCCTTCGACGTCGTCTCGCTGGAGCTGCCCGAGCAGCACTTCGTCACCCAGGCGCTCTGGTACGTGCTGCCGGAGCGGCTGAGCGGTGCGCTGCCGCCCGACGTCCTGCTCGGCGCCCTGCACGCGACCGAGCACGGCCAGATCGCGGTGCTGCCGCTGATCGCGATGTGCGACCGCTGGGACATCGGGGGGCTCTCGACCAACGTCCACTTCCAGACCGGCCGGCCGACGATCTTCATCTACGACGGGCACCCGGGTGGGGTGGGGATCACGCTGCGCGGCTACGAGCGCTTCGAGCGCCTGCTCGGCGACGCCGAGCGGCTGATCGGCGAGTGTCCTTGCGAGTCGGGCTGCCCCTCCTGCGTGCAGAGCCCCAAGTGCGGCAACCTCAACGAGCCGTTGCACAAGGCCGGGGCGCTGGAGCTGATGCGGACGATGAAGGGGGAGCATTGAAGGCGGGGAGTGGGTCTCGCCGTCACGAACCGCGGGGAGGTTCCGTCGAGACCCACTCCCCGCCTTCCAAGCGCGCACGTCAAGTGGCCGTCATCGGCTCCAGTGGTGCGGAGCTTGATTCCGAAGCTGGGCAGCTCGCCGAGGAGGTTGGACGGTTGCTGGCGGGGGAGGGCGCGACCGTGGTCTGCGGCGGTCTGACCGGCGTGATGGAGGCGGTGTGTCGCGGGGCGACCGAGGCGGGTGGCGAGGCAATCGGCATCGTGCCCGGCCACTCGGTCGACGAAGCGAACCCGTACTGCATCCACGTTGTCGCAACGGGGATCGGCCACGCGCGCAACCTCGCCGTCGTCGCCTCCGGCGAGGCCGTGATCGCGATCGGCGGCGAGTGGGGGACGCTCTCGGAGGTCGGCTTCGCCCGCGCGCTCGGCCGCCCCGTCATCGCCCTGCGCTCCTGGTCCCTGACCGGCCGCGAGCGAATGGAAGACGCCCCCGGCGTCGTCTCCGCCGAAACCGCCCGGGAGGCCGTAGACCTCGCCCTCCAGGCGCTGTAGCCACCCGCATGGGGGACGTGCCGGTAGTTGAGTACCCATACGGACTGCTAATCACCGGCGCGTCCCCCAGCCCCGCGAGGGTGCAACGCGCTGTTCCCCTCATAGAGAAACAGCGCGTTGCACCCTTAAGGCCAGAGTGCGCGGAGGGCGAGGATCGCGAAGGCGTGCGACCAAGCGAGGGGTGTGGTCGAGGTCGGGATGCCGGTATGGGCGTCGACGCGCTCGGGGAGGAACCCGGCCGGCGTCGCGTCGCGACGCAGGACGGCCATGAGGCGCAGGGAGGCCCGGCGCTCACCGAGCGCCGCGAGGCTCCATGCGGTCCACGCGGTCGGCGCCGTCCATGGATCGATGCCGCCGCCCCAGTCTTCGGACGGAACGATCCCATAGCGCCCGCTCCGCGCGCCGATCCGCAGCAGTGCGCGTCGGACAAGTGGATAGAGCGACGGCAGCGGAAAGGGCCTGACCGCCCACGCAGCGGATGAATCCACTCCGGAGCTCAAATCGTCTGCTTCCCGAACCAGCACGCCCCCGGCCCCGAACTCCCTCCGAATCTCCCCTTCCGCCAGCCGCCGCGCCGGAAGGTCACCCGCCGAAGTGCCTTCCGGCGCGGCGGCGGCCGAAGCAATCGCGTTCCCGAGATAGTCCCCAGGCTCTCCCTCCTGGTAGTCGGCCCGATCCCGCCACGTCAGTCGCGGCACGTCTGTCCGGACCCCCGCGGCTTTCGCCGCCGTAGCCACCCACCCCGCCGCGTCCCCCTGCGCCGCTCGTCCCTCAACCGGCGTCCCGTCCCGATGGAACCGCGCCGCCGCTTCCAGATCAAGCCCTACCAGAAAGTCGACGACGCGCTGCGCCTCCGCCCGGTACCCCGCCGCGGCGAACGCCATCGCCACCGCGCTCGCGTCGCGCGGCCAGACGTATTCCCAACCGTCGCGCCGCCCAGCGACCGCGGCGCCCTCCCGGTCCGTCAACTCCCGCAACACAAGCAGCGACCGCCGGTACATCCGCCGTGTCCAGTGCGGCGCGCCCGGGCCCAGCGGCCGTGCCCGTGCGAGCCAGCGCGGATCGCTCCGCAGCCGGAACGACTCGTCTCGCGGTCCGCCCGACACGAGCGCCGCCCCCACGACGCTCGCCACCGCCAGCACCAGCGCTGCACGACCCCAAGCCATGCCCCAATCGAATCAGCCTCGCCGCCTCCCGGCCGCTAGCCTTCCCCATGCGCGCCCCCGTGGGCCCGCTCCAGGCGAGGTAGCTCAGTTGGTAGAGCACACGACTGAAAATCGTGGTGTCGCCGGTTCGATTCCGGCCCTCGCCATTACTTCATTCCCAGGTGCCCGCTTTAAGCCGAGGGGATCGGGCTTGAGCCGCCTTTGGCGAGCTATCAGGTAAGCGGCGCGGGCGGCGCTCGTACATCCGTGGATAGACGCACCGGCACCCTTCCGAAGCTGTTTCAGGGCGGGGGGACGTATGGGAATTTTGAATGCGTTAGACCGCCTTCTCTTTGAGGGCCGCCGCCAAGCTGATGAGGCCGCTTGGCGAGAATGGATAGAGATAACCGCCTTGCGACCGGCTGCGATGCCGGCGGTTTGGGGTCGGCAGTTGGCCGCGGGATACGTCATCCGGATCTACCAACGGGCGGCAACGGGCTCGAAGGTGCTGGTCGACTTTGGCGATACGGTGGGTGTACAAGACACGTGGTGGCCCAAAACCTGCCCTGAAGTGGGCAGCTGGGTCTTGGTCTATGTGCATTTGTGGCTTCCGCCGGGAACACACTCCGACGAGCCGGTCCTCTGGGTCGATAGCTGGGAGTCACAGTTGCGGAAAGTGGCTTTGAAGCGGGCCTTGCGATATCAAGCCCGCCTCGACCGGGAACGTCTCCGGGCGGGATCCAAAGCTGGTGTGACTTGAAACGTCGCTTCACGCCCGTACGATCCGACACGATGCTGATCGAAGGCCGACAGCTCGACGACCTCGCGGCGCCGCTTGACGACCTGTTGCGCGTCGGTCTCGAGGCTCACCCCGATGAGACCGCGATGGTCTCGGCCGAGAAACGCGTTACCTGGCGCGAGCTGGAGGAGCGCAGCGGCCGGCTCGCCCGCGTCTATCTCGGCCTCGGCCTCGAGCCCGGCGACCGGGTCGCCTCACTGATGCCGAACCGGATCGCGCTGGTCGTTCACTACCTCGCCTGCTTCAAGGCCGGGCTCGTCGTCACGCCGCTTAACTACCGCTACACGCACCGCGAGATCGACCACGCGCTCGGGGTGAGCGGCGTCAGGGCACTGCTCGCGCACGGCGAGCGTGGGGAGGACCTGGCGGCCAGCGGGCTTGTAGGCAAGTTGCCGCTTGGCACGATCTCCTACGGCGAGGCCGGCTTCGACGCCGCCCACCGCTTCGAGGACCTGGTCGAGACGGACGCCGGCGGCGCCGAGTTGCCCTCCCCTGGCCTGGGGGGCCCGGCCGCGATCTTCTTCACCTCGGGCAGCACCGGCCGGGCCAAGGGCGTCACCCACTCGCACGAGACGCTGCGCTGGATGATGGCGAGCGCGATCGCCGCCTTCGAGCTGAGCGAGGAGGACGTCTTCCTGCCCGGTTCCTCGATGTCGCACATCGGCTCCTTCCTCTGGGCGCTCAGCGCCCTCTCGGTTGGTGCGCGCGTCGTCGTCGCCCGCACCTTCGACGCGCACGAGTTGCTGCCGCTGCTGCGCGAGCACAAGCCGACCGTGCTGGCGATGATCCCAGCAGCGCTGGCGGCGCTGATCCGCGACCACGACGTCACCCACGACGACTTCGCCTCGCTGCGCGTCTGCCGCGCCGGCGCCGACAGCGTCTCGACCGAGCTGCTCTCCGAGTTCGCCACACTCGCCGGCTTCCCGATCGACGAGGGCTACGGGATGACCGAGGTCGGCATCGCCACGCTCAACCCGCCCGCCGGGCCGATCAAGCAGGGCTCGATCGGCCCCCCGGTCGGCGGCTTCGCGATCTCGCTGCGCGACGAGGACGGCGCTCAGGTCGACGAGGCCGACACCGTGGGCCGCGTCTGGATCAGGACCCGCAGCCGCATGGTCGGATACTGGCAAGCGCCCGAGGCGACGGCCGAGATCCTCCGCGAGGGCTGGCTCGACTCCGGCGACCTCGCCCGCGCCGACGAGGACGGCTACCTCTGGTTCTTCGGCCGCAAGAAGCAGGTGATCGTCCACGACGGCTCCAACGTCAGCCCGCTCGAGGTCGAGGGCGCCCTGCTCGACCACCCGGCCGTCGCCCTGGCCGGTGTCGTCGGCGTCCACGACACCGTCCACGGCGAGAACGTGCGCGCCTACGTGACCCTGCGCCCCGAGGCCGAACGACCGACCAGCGCCGACCTGATCGTCCACTGCCGCGATCGCGTCGGCTACAAGGCTCCCGAGGAGGTAATCGTCCTCGACGAGATGCCGCTCAATCCCACCGGCAAGATCGACCGCGTCGGCCTCAAGCGGATGGCCGAGGAGCACCTCCACCCCCACGGGCTGGACCAGCCCGTCTGACGCCGGTCAGGGCTGGCCGTCGGGGAGTTAGAAGGATCGGTTCTCCTTCATCAGACGACCACGTGGTCGATCCGGCGCAGGCGAGCGCTCGCCTTCGATACTCACGGAGGGTTCATTAGGTCATTTCTCGTCCCGGGTATTCCAGGTGCATCCACCGCCGCGTCGCCGACGGATCGCGCTCTTACGCGTGCTGCTCTGTGACGGCGGGCGCGAGGTAGCCGTCGGGCTCCTCGACCACGGTGTTGATGAGCTCGCCGATGCGCTCGATCTCGACCCGGACGGTCTGGCCGACGTGGAGGATGTTCTCCTTCACCGGTTTGCGGCCGAGGCCGACGCCGGCCGGCGTGCCGGTGGCGATCGTGTCACCGGGCTCCAGGGTGAAGGCTTCGGAGAGATGGGAGACCTGCTGGAAGCAGTCGAAGACCATCTCGGCGGTGCTCGCGTCCTGGCGCGGCTCGTCGTCGACGTGGCAGCGGATGCGCAGGTCCTGCGGGTCGCCGAGCTCCTCCGCCGTCACCAGCCAGGGGCCGAGCGGGCCGTGCGTGTCGAAGGACTTGCCGAGCGTCATCGTCCGCGCCCGTCCCTGCCAGTCGCGCACGCTGAGATCGTTGGCGCAGGTGTAGCCGGCGATGACCTCATGGGCGCGCTCGACCGGGACGTGGCGACAGCGCCTGCCGATCACGACCGCCAGCTCCGCCTCGTAGTCGAGGAAGGTCGAGACCTTCGGCATGTGCACGTCGGTGCCGGGCCCGACCACGCAGGTCACCTGCTTGTTGAAGAAGACCGGCACCTCCGGCGCCTCCATCCCCATCTCGGCGATGTGGTCGGCGTAGTTGAGGGCGATCGCCAGGTACTTGCGGGGGACGGCCGGGGCCAGCAGGCGCACGTCCGCGAGCGCCCGACGCGACGCGCTCCCGGCGAGCGCCTCCAGGCCGCCCCGCCCGATCGCGTCGAGCGCCCGCGCCGGTTCCTGCGGCACGTCGGCCCCGGAGAGATCGACGACCTCGTCGCCCTCGACGAGTCCCAACCCTGGGGCGCCTCCGACAGTCTCGAAACGGCAGAGTCTCACGCAGCCGCACTCTGCCAGATCCGCTGACTTCGTCTTTTGTTCCGCATACCGGGACTAAGTACGAAGTCAGCGATGGGACCAGGCGTGGTAAGACTGGGCGGTCCGGGAGTTACCACCGACTGGAGGATGCGATGAGCCCCGACCTCGATGCGTACCGTGAGCAGAGCCTGCAGACCTGGGGCGAGATGGCGCCCGGTTGGGAGGCGCGCAACGAGTGGATGACCGACCTGACGGGCGTGGTCAACGAGTGGATCGTGACCCAGGTCGATCCCCAGCCGGGGCAGACGATCCTCGACGTCGCCGCCGGCCCCGGCGACCTCGGCTTCAGGGTCGCCGAGCGGGTCGGCTCGGAGGGCACCGTGCTTTCGACGGACTTCGCCCCGGAGATGGTCGAGGCGGCGCGGCGCATCGCGGCCTCGCACGGGCTGGACAACGTCGAGTTCAAGGTTCTCAACGCCGAGCGGATGGACCTCGACGACGACAGCGTCGACGGGGTGGTCTGCCGCTGGGGCTACATGCTGATGGCCGACCCGGCCGCCGCGCTGCGCGAGACCAGACGCGTCCTGCGCGACGGCGGCTCCCTAGGCCTTGCGGTGTGGGCGGCGCCCGACCGCAATCCCTGGGCGGCCGTTCCCGCGATGACGATCGTCGCCCGCGGTCACATGCCGCCGCCGGAGCCCGGAGCGCCCGGCATCTTTGCGATGGCTGATCCAGAGCTGATCCGCTCGCTCGTCAGCGGGGCCGGTTTCGGCGAGCCCGAGATCGAGGAGATCGCCTTCGAGTTTCGCTACGAGGACTTCGACGATTTCTGGGACGTCCTGATCAGGATTGCCGGCCCGATCGCCCGCGTCCTCAAGTCGCTGCCCGACGACGAGCGCCAGGCGACCCGCGACGCGATCGAAGAGGCTGTCGCTCCCTTCCGGGCCGAGGACGGTTCCTACTCGGCGCCCGCGCTCTGCTGGGGCGCGGTCGCGCGCTGAGGCCGGCGCTTCAGTCGTTGAGCTCGTCGACCAGCTCGACGACGCGGCGCTCGATCTCCTCGCGGGTGGCGCGGACCTCCTCGATGGGGCGGCCTCTCGGATCCTCGAGGTCCCAGTCGAGGTAGCGGGTGCCGGGCACGAAGGGGCACTCATCGCCGCAGCCCATCGTCACCACCAGGTCGGCCCACTCGGCGTCCTCGATCGAGAGCTTCCGCGGGACGCGTCGCGAAAGGTCGATACCGAGCTCGTTCATCGCCTCGAGTACCTCGGGATGCAGGCGCTCGCCGGGCGTGGTCCCGGCCGAGCGGGCCTCATGGCGGCCACCCGCCTCGCGCGCGAACAGCGCCTCGCTCATCTGCGAACGCCCGGCGTTATGCAGGCAAACAAAGAGGACGCGCGCCATCAACCCACCTCCTCCGCCTCGGCCGACGGGCCGATTTCCGCTGATATAGAGCGTTTTTCGGCCCGTCGATCCGGAGCGGAGGCGCCGCGGACGAGCTGGTAGGCGAGGGCGCCGAGGGCGGCGCCGAGGATCGGAGCGATCACGTAGATCCAGAGGTCGTGGGTTTCGTCGGCGACCAGCGCCGGACCGATCGAGCGGGCCGGGTTCATCGAGGCGCCCGTGATCGCGCCGCCGAAGAGGGCGTCGAGGCCGACGGCGCCGCCGATCGCGATCGCCGCGCCGGCACCGACCGCGCGGGTGTCGGTGGCGACGGCCATGATCGTGAACATCAGGAAGGCGGTCATCGCGGTCTCGTAGACGACGGCGCTGCCGGCGCCGACGCTCGGCAGCGTCGTACCGAGGTCGGCGGGGGCGCTCGGCCAGACCGCGAGCAGCAGCGACGCCGCGCCGATCGCGCCGAGCAGCTGGGCCGTGAGATAGGCGAGCGTCTCGCGGCGTGGGAAGTGGCGGGTGAGCGCGAAGGCGAGCGTCACCGCCGGGTTGAGGTGGGCGCCCGAGAGATGGCCGGTCGCGTAGACCATCGCCATGATCACGAGGCCGAAGACGAGCGAAACGCCGACCGCGCCGAGAGTCCCAGGGTGCACGGCGTCGGTGACGATCGCACCGCAGCCGGCGAAGACGAGCGCGAAGGCGCCGAAGGCCTCGGCGGCGGCGCGGCGCAGAAGATTGGGGCGCTCGCTCAAGCGAACACCTCGCGCACCGCGTCGAGCGCGCCAGGCACGAGGCTGAAGTAGCTGTAGGTGCCGCGCGACTCGCGCTCGATCACGCCAGCCTCGACCAGCTGCTTGAGGTGGTGGCTGACAGTGGCCTGGGAGAGCCCGAGCAGCGGCTGCACCTCGCAGACGCAGACCGGCTCCCCGCCCGCCCGCAGCAGCAGGTTGACGATCCGCAGCCGGTGCCGGTCGGCGATCGCCTTCAGCACCTTCTCCAGCTCCCCGGCCCGCTCCTCCGAGAGCGAAGACCCCGCCAGTGGCGTGCAGCACTCGATAACCGGCAGCTCGGTCACGCGTAGAGCGTAGCAAGCTTCATCGATTCTTATCGATGAATGACTCGGGGGGCATCTGGGGTCCCTCCCTCAGGCCGCTTCGCGGGAGTTCCTGAGGGAGGGACCCCAGATGCCCCCGAAGCTTTCGGCAAGACGATGACGGCGCGTTCCCCCCCGCGCGCCGGGTCTGCCTCCCGGAAAGCTCACCCGCTTCGTGATCGGGAGCTTTGGGCCCTGGGAAGCGCCTGGGGGGAGCCCTCTCCAGGAACTCCCGCGAAAGCGGCCTGGAGAGGGCTCCCCCCAGGCGCTCACCCCCCGTCGCGCAGCGCCCGGCTCACCTGCTCGACCGTGATGACTCCCGACAGCTTCCCCTCCGCGTCGACCGCCATCAGCGCGCCGAAGCGGCGCAGCGCGTGGCTGGAGAGGAGGGTGTCGAGCGGCGCGTCGTCGCGGATCTGGAAGGTGCCGTCGTCGGCCTCGAGTAGGTCGGCGACGTGCGAGGTGGCGCGTGAGGTCTCGGGGATCTCGTCGGCCTTGTCTTTGACGACGAGGCCGAGGAAGCGGTGCGCCGCGTCGACCACCGGGAACCACGGCCAGCGGTAACGGAGGAAGTATTCGTCGAGGGCCCGCTCGACGCTGAGCTCGCCGGGGATCGCCACCGGTTCGCGGTCCATCACGTCGGCGACGGAGAGGCTGCTGATCCGCCCCGAGATCGCGGTCTGCATCGAGGCCGCGCGGGCCGAGCTGTTGATCACGAGGCCGATCAGGGCCAGCCAGATGCCGCCGAAGGCGTCGCCGCTGGCGATCAGCAGCAGTCCGCCGCCGATGAAGAGGTAGGCGAAGACGCGGCCGAGGTTGGCGGCGAAGCGCGTCGCCGAGCCGCGGTCGCCGGTCCGCCACCAGGCGATCGCGCGCACGATCCGGCCGCCGTCCATCGGGAACGCGGGCAGCAGGTTGAAGACGAGGACGAGCGCGTTGATCGAGGCGAGCCAGCCGATCGTCGCCAGCGCGCCGGAGACGCCCGAATTGGACTCGATCAGGACCGCGCGGCGGAACTCCCCGGCGCCGACCGCCGCGAAGCCGACGGCCGTGAGAACGACGACGATGGCGAAGGTCACCAGCGGTCCGGCGGCGGCGACCTTGAACTCCGTGGCCGGGCCGTCGGACTCGCGGTCCATGCGCGCCATGCCGCCGAAGACCCAGAGCTGGATGCTGGAGATGCCGATCCCGTTGCGCATCGCGACGAAGGCGTGGCCGAGCTCGTGCAGGACGATCGAGCCGAAGAAGCCGGCGGCGCTGAGCACCGCGAGCCCGAACGCTTCCGCCGAGGTGCTGCTCTGCCCGAGCACGTCGCCGTAGAAGCGCGAGAGCCAGAAGATGACCAGGAACAGCACCAGGAACCACGACCAGTCGACCGCGATTCGGATGCCCCGGACGTGGAAGAGCGTTATCGGGCTGCCACCGAGCATTAGATGAATGGTAGGTGGCCGGTGCCCGGGAGCGCCGAGGGTGGGTCTCCAGGCCGCTTCGCGGGAGTTTCTGAGGGATGGCCCCCAGACGCCTCTTCAGCCCCGCGGCGAGTGGCGCTGGATGATGCGGCCGAAATCGGTGCCCGCGGGCAGGGTGCCGAAGGCGTGGCCCCAGTCGCCGGAGAGGCGAGAGGCGCAGAAGGCGTCGGCGACGGCCTCGTCGCCGTAGCGAACCAGCAGCGAGGCCTGCAGGGCGATCGCCATCCTTTCGACGATGCGACGCGCCCGCGTCTGGATCGTCTCGACGTCGCCGGGGATCTCGTCGCGCAGCGCGGCGACGTAGGCGTCGAGCTTGGGTTCGGCGCCGGCCCCCTCCATCACCTCGGCGAAGAAGGCCTCGACCGAGGCCGGGCTCTTGACCATGCCGCGCAGGACGTCGAGGCACTGGACGTTGCCCGAGCCCTCCCAGATCGAGGCCAGCGGCGCCTCGCGGTAGAGCCGCGGCAGGCCGGACTCCTCGACGTAGCCGTTGCCGCCCAGGCACTCGAGGCACTCGACCGCGTGCGAGGGGGCCCGCTTGCACATCCAGTACTTGAGCACCGCGTTGGCGAGGCGACGGAACTCGTGCGCCTCCTCGTCGCCGTCGGCGACCTCGTCGTATGAGCGCGCCAGGCGCATCCCGGCGACCGTCGCCGCCTCGGACTCGACGCAGAGATCGGCGAGCACGTTGCGCATCAGCGGCTGGTCGACGAGCTCCTTGCCGAAGGCCGCACGGTGCGCCGTGTGGTTGAGCGCCTGCACGACCCCGGCCCGGTAGCCGGTGGCGGCGCCTATCACGCAGTCGAGGCGCGTGTGGTTGACCATCTCGATGATCGTCGGCACCCCGCGTCCCTCCTCGCCGACCATCCGCGCCCAGGCGCCGCGGAACTCGACCTCGCTGGAGGCGTTGGAGTGGTTGCCGAGCTTGTCCTTGAGCCGCTGCAGGTGGAAGGCGTTGCGCTCTCCGTCCGGTGTCCAGCGCGGCATCAGGAAGCAGGAGATCCCCGACTCGGTCTGGGCGAGGACGAGGAAGGCGTCGCACATCGGCGCCGAGCAGAACCACTTGTGGCCGACCAGCTCGTACTCGGCCCCCGGGCCGCCGCCGTTCAGCGGCGTCGCCGTCGTCGTGTTGGCGCGCACGTCCGAGCCGCCCTGCTTCTCGGTCATCGCCATCCCGCACAGCGCGCCGCTCTTGCGCTCGGCCGGCAGCGAGCGCTCGTCGTAGTCGAGCGAGAGGAAGCGCTCCTCCCACTCGGCGGCCAGCTCGGGCTGCACGCGCAGCGCTGGGATCGCCGAGTAGGTCATCGAGATCGGACAGCCGACACCGCTCTCGGCCTGCATCAGCAGCATGAACGTCGCCGCGCGGGCGACGTGCGCGCCTAGCCCGGGTTCGCGCCAGGGCGAGGCATGCAGGCCGTTGGAGACCCCGATCCGCATCAGCTCGTGCCAGGAGTCGTCGAACTCGACCTCGTCGATCCGGTTGCCGTAGCGGTCGTGGGTCTTGAGGACGGGCTTGCGTTCGTTCGCCTCGGCGCCCCAGCGCAGCGTCTGCCGCGAGCCGCAGATCGCGCCCAGCTCCTGCGCCCGGGGCTCCGCCCAGTCCGCGCCCTCGCGGCGCAGCGCCTCCTTCAGCGGCGCGTCGGCGTCGAAGGGGTTGTAGTCCTCCAGCGGCGGGGCCTGGTTGAAGACCTCATGGGTCTTCCCCCCGAGGGTGCGATCGATGGTCGCCACGCCGTCATTCTCGCAGGAGCCGGGCGTCGTGTCAGCCGGCGGCGCCCTCGGGCTGGGGATCGGGCCTGATCACCACGGTGTCGGCGACCTCGAGGATCTCGTCGGCGGGCATCTCGACCCTGCCGGCGTGCTCGCGCACGGCCGCCTCGTCGCGGGCCTGGTAGATGCAGACGGTGCCGAGCGTGCCGCCCGGCTCGGCGATCACGTAGCTGCGGATCCAGGCGATGTCATCGGGGAAATCGGTTTCGGCGACCTGCTTCGAGCGCGCCGCGGTGGCCTCGAGCTCCTCGGCGGACTGCCAGGCGCGCTCGCGGCGGATCACATAGGTCTTCATCGCTCCTCCTGTCCCGGCCCGATGGTTCACCCGGGCCGGCCGAGATTTACAGACTAATGGTCGGTAATATACGCACCAGCGGTGAAAAGCGCAAGCGAGACGCGGCGGGGCCGGCCCAGCGAAGGTGCGAGGGATGCTCTGGTCGAGGCGGCTCGAGCTCTCTTCATGGAGCGCGACTACGACGAGGTCTCGACCGAGGAGATCCTCACCCGCTCCGGGGTCAGCCGCGGCGCGCTCTACCACCATTTCCCCTCGAAGCTCGCCCTCTTTCGGGCCGTCTTCGAGGCCAGCGAGCGACGAGCGATCGAGGCGATCGTCGCCGAAGTCGTCGACGCGGAGACGCCGTTCGAGGCGCTCCTGGCAAGCGCCAGGGCATATCTGCGCCAGTGCGAGACCAACGAGGAGATGCGCCGCATCGGCCTGATGCAGAGCCGCGCCGTGCTCGGCTGGGAGGGATGGCGGGCGGCCGCGTCGGAGCTCGGGATCGGGGTTGCGCTGGCCGCTGTCGAGGCCGCGACCGCGGCCGGGGAACTGCCCCCGCACGATGCCGAGACGACCGCGCACGTCCTCCTCGCCGCGATCATCGAGGCGGCGATCCTGATCGCCGTCGCCCCCGACCGCGGCGCCGCTCGCGAGCGCTCCGAGGCCGTCGTCGTCGACCTGCTCGAAGGCCTGCGTCGATAGCATCGCGGCCCCGCGTGGCCAAGATCCAAGTCAAGAACCCGATCGTCGAGCTCGACGGCGACGAGATGACCCGGATCATCTGGGCCTTCGTCAAAGAGCGGCTGATCCTGCCCTACCTCGACGTCGACCTCGTCTACTTCGACCTCGGGATTGAGAGCCGCGATGCCAGCGAAGACCGGATCACGGTCGAGGCGGCGGAAGCGATCAAGCGGCATGGGGTCGGCGTCAAGTGCGCGACGATCACTCCCGACGAGGCCCGCGTCGAGGAGTTCGGGCTGAAGGAGATGTACCGCTCGCCCAACGGCACGATCCGCAACATCCTCGGCGGCGTCATCTTCCGCGAGCCGATCGTGATCTCCAACGTCCCGCGGCTCGTACCGGGCTGGACGAAGCCGATCGTGATCGGCCGTCACGCCTTCGGCGACCAGTACCGCGCGACCGACACCGTGATCCCCGGCGAGGGCACCCTTACCCTCACCTACACGCCGAAGGACGGCTCAGAGCCGATGGAGCTCGAGGTGTACGACTTCCCCGGTCCGGGAATCGCGATGGCGATGTACAACCTCGACGACTCGATTCGCGACTTCGCCCGGGCTTCGATGCGCTACGGCTTGGACCGAGGCCTCCCGGTCTACCTCTCGACCAAGAACACGATCCTCAAGCGCTACGACGGCCGCTTCAAGGACCTCTTCGCCGAGGTCTACGAGAGTGAGTTCAAGTCCGACTTCGAGGCCGCCGGCATCGCCTACGAACACCGCCTGATCGACGACATGGTCGCCGCGGCGCTGAAGTGGGAGGGCGGCTATGTGTGGGCTTGCAAGAACTACGACGGCGACGTGCAGTCCGACACGGTCGCCCAGGGCTTCGGTTCGCTCGGCCTGATGACGAGCGTGCTGATGAGCCCCGACGGCAAGACGGTCGAGGCCGAGGCGGCGCACGGCACCGTCACCCGACACTACCGCCAGCATCAGGAAGGCAAGCCGACCTCGACCAACCCGATCGCCTCGATCTTCGCCTGGACCCGCGCGCTGGCGGCGCGCGGTCGTCTTGACGACACCCCGGAGGTCTCGCGCTTCGCCGAGACGCTGGAGCGCGTCTGCGTCGAGACCGTGGAAAGCGGCCGCATGACCAAAGACCTCGCGCTCCTCGTCGGGCCCGGCCAGGCGCACCAGACGACCCAGGAGTTCCTCGCCTCGATCAACGAGGCCCTCAAAGCAAAGGAGATTCTGTGAGCACCCCAGTGAAAGTGACCGTCACCGGCGCCGCCGGCCAGATCGGCTACGCGATCCTCTTCCGCATCGCCAGCGGCCAGATGCTCGGCTCCGACACCCCAGTCGAGCTCAGCATGCTGGAGATCCCCGACGCGGTCAAGGCCGCCGAGGGCACGGCGATGGAGCTCGACGACTGCGCCTTCCCGCTGCTGCGCAAGATCGACGTCTTCGACGATCCGAAGGCCGCCTTCGAGGGCTGCAACGTCGGCCTCCTGGTCGGAGCGCGCCCGCGCGGGCCGGGCATGGAGCGCTCGGACCTGCTCGAGGCCAACGGCGGCATCTTCAAGCCCCAGGGCGAAGCGATCGCGGCGGCGGCCGCCAGCGACGTGAGGGTGCTGGTGGTCGGAAACCCGGCCAACACCAACTGCCTGATCGCGATGTCCAACGCCGACGGGGTTCCGCGCGAGCGCTTCACGGCGATGATGCGGCTCGACCACAACCGGGCGATCGCCCAGGTCGCGAACAGGCTCGGCAGGCAGGTCTCCGACGTCACCAACATGACGATCTGGGGCAACCACTCGACGACTCAGTACCCGGACCTGGTCAACGCGAAGGTGAACGGGAAGAGCGCCTGGGAGGCGATCGACGACGAGTCCTGGATCGCCGACGAGTTCATCCCGCGGGTGGCGAAGCGGGGAGCGGCGATCATCGAGGCGCGCGGCGCCTCGAGCGCGGCCTCGGCGGCCAACGCGGCGATCGACCACGTGCGCGACTGGGTCCTCGGCACGCCCGAGGACGACTGGGTCTCGATGGGCGTTCCCACCGACGGCTCTTACGGCGTCGCGGAGGGCATCGTCGCCGGCCTGCCCTGCCGCTGTAGCGGCGGTGAGTGGTCGGTGGTCGAGGGGCTCGAGATCCCCGAGTTCTCGCGCACGCGCATCGATGCCAGCGCCGCGGAGCTGCGCGAGGAGCGCGACGCGGTCGCCGGGCTCGGACTGGTCTAGGAGGGCCTGGCGAAACCCCCGCCCGCGCCTGGCGGCGGCGGACACGGCGCGGCTGCTGCGTCCTCGGTCGGCCAAATAGCGCTGCTATTTGGCCTTCCTGCGTCCTTGCCCCGCTTGGTCCGGCGCTCGCCAGCCGCAGACGCGAGTTTCGCCAGGCTCCTCCTAGGCAAAAGAAAGCCGGCCCCGAATCGGGGCCGGCTCCTTGCCACGTGGGCTTCGTCAGGCGGGGTGGTACTCCCGGCCCTTCTTCTTTACCCGACCCTCTTTCTCGAGTTCACCCAGAACCCGGTAGAGATAGTTCGGTTTGATTTTCATCTGCTTGGCGATCTCCGAGGCGCTGACCCCGGGGTTCCCCGCGACCAGGGATACGGCCTGATCGGCGCGCGTACCGCCGCGGCGGCGCCGTTTGCGTTTGCCGGTGGCAGCTTTCGGCGGACGACCGGGACCGCGACCGCTGCCCTTGGGGCGACCCGGGCGGCGGGTAACTGTCCCACCAAGCTCTAGCAGCGCGCGCTCGAGGCGCTTGCGCTCCTCGTCCAGCTCGGCGAGCCTTTTCTTGACCAGGTCGAGAGCCTCGTCGAGTACGTTGGAACTGGGCATTTTCTTCCTTTCATCCCACGAGGCTTCAGCTCGGGGGTCGTCAGTCTCCACAGTGTCGCATAGTCACAGTGACGGTGACTATTCCTTTGGTCAAATTTAGATTTGTCACTCTGGCCATTTGATCGAATTGGCATTGATTTTCAAAGTGTCATCTGGCACGTTGGTCACTCCCTTTTGACCGTGCTCATCGCCGCCCCTCTACCCGTGGGGCGTCGTTTGGTTACGCCGAGCTCGAACGTGTCAGGAGCGGTGCTTGCGAGGCAGAGTGCGGAAGACCACGTCCCAGATCGGCGAGGACACGCCGAATCCGTAGCGGTGATCCTGGAAATGGTGGCGCATGTGCTGTTCGCGGAGGCGCTTCCCGAACTCGGACTTGGGCACGAAATGATGCACGTAGTAATGCGTGTAGTCGTAGCCGAGGTAGCCGAGGATGAAGCCACCGAAGAGCGGATACGCTGCGGGCGTCCCGAAGATCAGGGTGAAGGTCAGGAAAAAGAGAAGGGCGAGGGGAATCGCGACTGCCGGCGGCATCACCAGGCGCAGCTTGTCGTTGGGGTGGTCGTGATGGACGCCGTGGATGATGAAGTGCATCCTGCGGCCGAAAGCGTTGTCGGGCTGCCAGTGAAAGACGAGACGGTGCAGCCAGTACTCCGTCAAAGTCCAGATTCCGACGCCGCCGAGGCTGAGCAGGACGAGCTGCCAGACGGCATAGCCGCGGCTGGCGCCCATCCACTCCATCGCGACGACGACGGGGACGAAGACGATCGCCGGGATCGCCGGGGGGACCCGGGAGAAGAAGTTGAGGAAGTCGCTCTCGAACAGCTGTGGAGAGGCCGCGAGCTTCTGCGTCCTGCTGTGGGAGTCCATCGGCACGGCCAATGGTAGCGACGCGGGAAGGCTGCTTTCTCGCAAGACGCGGGGATAGCTGTAACGAGACTGTGTCAAAGATGTGGCGCTTTGCGGAATCGGCAGTCGCGAAAGCGTGAAGGCCGTGGCAACATCGCCCCCGTGCCGCGCAAGCCCAAACCGCCGACCTGCGACGACTGCTACTTCCACAAGAACATGCTCTGCGCGCTGGAGCTGGACGGGCCTTGCGCGACCTTCCGGCCCAACCGGCCCGAGGGACTGGTACCGCCGAAGCAGCCGGTCCTGCTGATGAGACCCCCGAGGTGGGCGTCGCAGGCTCAGACGGCGTAGCGGAGCGGGTGGCTATGTTTCAGGGCCATGCCGAAACAGGATCTCTACGCGTGGGCGCGGACCACGTACGTCAGCCGGCGCAGTAGGGGCTTTAGCCCCAACGTCGACGTCTACTACAGCGGCGATCCGCAGATGGCGGTGGTCGAGGTCGAGCTCGCCGGCGTCAAGCTCGAGGAGGTCGGCATCGAGATCTCCGGCAGGCAGCTGGCGATCATGGGCGAGCGGCAGGTGCAGGAGACCGAAGGCCGCGTCTTCCAGCAGATCGAGATCCCCTCGGGCCCGTTCCGGCGCATCGTCGAGCTCCAGGTCGACGTCGACGCGGAGCGGGCGAAGGCCACCTACGAGGACGGCGTGCTGCGGATCGAGTTGCCGCTTCGCGACCCGGCCGAGACGGCCCGGCGCGTGCCGATCGGAAGGAGCTAGGGATGGAGGGCAGCCCGGTCCTCGAGGTGGTCGAGTCGCCACTGGATGCCGAGGACGCGATCCGCGCCAACGAGCCCCTACCCGATGCGCTGCCGGTCCTGCCGCTGCGCGAGACGGTCACCTTCCCCGAGACCCTGACGCCGCTGGCCGTCGGCCAGGAGCGCTCGATCAAGCTGGTCAACGACGTCCTCGGCGCCAACAGGATGCTGGTCATGGTCGCCGCTCGCGATCCCGAGAAGGACGAGCCGGCACCGACGGACCTCTTCGAGGTCGGAGTCGTCGGCGTCGTCGCCCGCATGCTCAAGGTCCCCGACGGCAGCCTGCGCATCCTCGTCCAGGGCACCCAGCGAGTCCAGCTCGGCCCCTACGTCGCCGAGGAGCCCTATCTCGTCGCCCGCATCGCCGAGCTCCCGGACCAGGTGGAGGAGGGGGCGGAGCTCGAGGCGCTGACCCGCAACGTGCAGCGCACCTTCTCGGAGATCATCGAGCAGATCCCCTACCTGCCGGAGGAGCTGCAGATGGCGGTCGCCAACCTCGACGACCCCGCCGCTCTCGCCCATCTGATCGCCGGCGCCCTGCGCATCTCGACCGAGGAGAAGCAGGAGCTGCTCGAAGAGGTCGACGTCGTCGCCCGCCTGCGGCACCTCTCCCAGGTCCTCGCCCGCGAGCTCGAGGTGGTGCAGCTCGGCACGCAGATCCAGTCCCAGGTGCAGTCGGAGATCGACAAGGGCCAGCGCGAGTTCTTCCTGCGCCAGCAGCTGAAAGCGATCCAGGACGAGCTCGGCGAGGGCGACGAGCAGCAGGCCGAAGTCAACGAACTGCGCGAGAAGATCGAGGAGGCGAAGCTGCCCGAGCACGCGCGGAAAGCGGCCGATCGCGAGCTCTCGCGCCTGGAGAAGCTGCCGCCGGCGGCAGCCGAGCACGGCGTGATCCGCACCTACCTGGAGTGGTTGACCGAGCTGCCTTGGTCGGCGCGGACCGAGGACAACCTCGACATCGGCCACGCCCGCGAGGTGCTCGACGCCGACCACTACGACCTCGAGAAGGTCAAGGACCGAATCCTCGAGTACCTGGCCGTGCGCAAGCTGAAACCGGACTCGCCGGGCCCGATCCTCTGCTTCGTCGGCCCTCCCGGCGTCGGCAAGACCAGCCTCGGGCGCTCGATCGCGCGGGCGCTGGGACGCGAGTTCGAGCGGATCTCGGTCGGCGGCGTGCGCGACGAGGCGGAGATCCGAGGCCACCGCCGCACCTACATCGGCGCCATGCCGGGCACCATCGTCCGCGCCCTGCGCGACGCCGGCTCGCGCAACCCCGTCTTCATGATCGACGAGATCGACAAGATGGGGGCCGACTTCCGCGGCGACCCGGCCTCGGCGATGCTCGAGGTGCTCGACCCGGCCCAGAACGATTCCTTCCGCGACCACTACCTCGACCTCGAGTTCGACCTCTCCGAGGTGATGTTCATCGCCACCGCGAACGTGCTCGACACCATTCCCGGCCCGCTGCAGGACCGGATGGAGACGATCGAGCTCGCCGGCTACACGCTCGAGGAGAAGCGCCATATCGCCCGCAAATACCTGGTGCCGCGGCAGATCGAGGCCAACGGGCTGAAGCCCTCGCGGATCGAGTTCGCCGACCCGGCCCTGGCCGCGATCGTCGAGGAGTACACGCGCGAGGCCGGCGTCCGCAACCTCGAGCGCCAGATCGGCACGATCTGCCGCAAAGTCGCGCGCGAGGTCGCCGAGGGCAAGGGCAACGGCAAGGTCAAGATCTCGGCCAAGCGCGCCCGCGAGCTGCTCGGCCGCCGCCGCGTCTTCGCCGAGCAGCGACGACGGACGAAGGACCCGGGCGTGGCCACCGGCCTGGCCTGGACGCCGACGGGCGGCGACGTGCTCTTCATCGAGGCCACCTCGATGCCGGGCTCGGGCAAGCTGACGATCACCGGCCAGCTCGGCGACGTGATGAAGGAGTCGGCGCAGGCGGCGCTCTCCTACGTGCGCGGACACTGGCGCGATCTGGCGCCGAAGCTGGAGGAGGACTGGTTCGCCACGCACGACATCCACATCCACGTGCCGGCCGGCGCCGTGCCCAAGGACGGGCCCTCAGCCGGGGTGGCGATGACCGTGGCGCTCTCCTCGTTGGTCAGCGGCAGGCCGGTGCGCAACGACGTGGCGATGACGGGCGAGGTGACCCTCACCGGCCAGGTGCTGCCGATCGGCGGCCTCAAGGAGAAGTCGCTGGCCGCCCAGCGGGCCGGGATCAAGCGCGTCCTCGTCCCCGAGCGCAACGAGGGCGACGTCACGGAGATCCCGGAGCGCGAGCGCAGCGAGCTCGAGTTCGTCTACGTCGACGAGGTCTCGAAGGCCGTCGAGGCCGCGCTGGCCAGATAAGCATGGAGACCGCCGGAGCGCTGGACAGGCGCGGGCTGTCGCCGTACCTCGACGCGGGGCGGGAGTGGGTCTTCTCGCGCTCGCGCGCCTTCTGGATCGTCGCCGGCCTGACCGCGCTGGCGGCGGCCCTGCGTTTCGTCACGCTCGGCGCCCAGAGCTATCACCACGACGAGGTGATCACGGCCAGCCGTCTCCTGCGCGGCGGCTTCGGGCACGCGGTGGACGCCATCGGCTTCAGCGAGTCGGCGCCGCCGCTCTACTACGTGCTCGCCTGGCTCTGGGTCCAGGTGACGGGCAACGGCGAGGTCGGTCTGCGCTCGCTCTCCGCCCTGGCCGGCGTCGCCACCGTGCCGGTCGCGTACCTGATCGGCGCGGAGCTGCGCGACCGCGCGGCCGGCATCGCCGCCGCGGCGCTGGTCGCCGTCAACCCGATGCTCCTCTGGTACTCGCAGGAGGCGCGGGCCTACGCGCTGCTGGTCCTGCTCAGCTCGATCTCGTTCCTCTACTTCGCTCGCGCCCTGCGTTCGAGTGCGTCCCGGAGCATGACGCTCTGGGGCCTCTTCTCGGGGCTGGCGCTGGCGACGCACTACTTCGCCTTCTTCCCGCTGGCCGCCGAGGCGCTCTGGCTGTCGCGCCGGCACGGCCGAGCGGCCGGGCGCGGCGTCGCGGTCCTCGTCGCCTTCGGCCTCGCGCTAATACCCCTTGTCGTCCACCAGCTCTCCTACGCGCACGCCGAATGGATCTCGAACTTCTCGCTTGGGCACCGCCTCTGGGAGGTGGGAATGACCTTCATGGTGGGCGAGACCGGCGACGTGATCGCCCAGGCCGAGCATCCGCTGTTCGCCCTGGCGCCGGTCCTGCTCGCGATCGCCGCGCTGCTCCTGATCGTGCGCCGCGGGGACGGCGCCGATCGCCGCGCGGCCGGCGTCGCGCTCGCGATCGCCGCGACGACGGTGGTCGCGCCGCTCGCGCTCGCCCTCGTCGATCCGGACGCGGACTTCGTCCTCGCCCGCAACCTGATGCCCGCCCTCGTGCCGCTGCTGCTCGCGGTCGGCGTGGGCTGCACCCTGCCCGCGGCGCCCCGCGCGGGAACTCTGCTTGGCATCGGGCTCGTCGCCTACTCGCTCGGCTTCTCGGTCTGGGCGAGCGTCTCGCCGGCTCTGCAGCGGCCCGACTGGGACGCGGTCGCCGCCGAGCTGGGCGAACCGGCGACGCCGCGGGCGATGGTCACCTGGACGATCGGCGCGGCGCCCCTGCGCTACTACCTCTCGACCGGCGCCTTCCAGCCACGACCCCCGGAAGGGTTCGCCTGGTGGGTGGGCGAGGTCGATTTCATCTCCCGGGGAGAGGCGCCCCCGCCGCCCGCTCGCCTGCTGGGCCGGGGCTTCCGCGAAGCCGCGAACACGCGGGTCGGCCGCTTCTGGGTGCGACGTTACGTGTGGGATTCGCCCGGTCTCGGGTATCTACGACTCAAGGCCGTGAGCCGGGCCTCCCTCGGCTTCCGCAGCAACCGGGTGCTGCTGGACGGAGTCGGCCCCGAATGACCCATTGGGACGATCGGAGCTATTCTGATCCTCCCGGAGAACCCAGCGAGGAGAAGGCATGAGCAAGACACGGAGCAGCCAGGCGGCCGACCTCTACTCGACGGCGCGCGACAACCCCTACGTGCGGCGCCTGATCGAGGACGAAGAACTGCGCGACAGCATCAGGAAGGCCTTCCAGGCGGCGCGCGGCGCCTACGGCCGCGCGACCAGCAACGGCAGCACGGTCAAGGCGGTCACCAGCGACAAGAAGGTCCAGCGGGACCTGCGCGTCGCGGCCGAGAACCTGCGCGACGCCTCCGAAGCCCTGCGGACGCCGAAGAAGAAGCGCAAGAAGAGCAAGCTCGGCCGCCTCATCCTCCTCGGTCTGGTCGGTGCCGGTCTGGCGATGATCTTCAGCGAAGACGCTCGCAAGTCCGTCCTCGACGCTCTCTTCGGCGCCGAGGAGGAGTTCGAGTACACGAGCACCACGAGCATCAACGGCGCCTGACGGTCCCAGGCGCCGCCATGCGGCGTCCTCGGTCGCTCGTGTGCAGAGCACGCCACGCTCCCTACGTCCTTGCCTGCCGACGCCTGGGCCTCGTCACTCCCCACTAGACTGATCCTCCATGGAGGCTGCTACCAAGCCACGCGAGCTGAGCGGCGAGAAGGCCCAGCGCATCGTCGACGCGATGCGGGTCAGCGTCGCCAAGCGCGGCGCCGCCGGCTCGACCTTCGAGCACGTCGCCGGCGAGGCGGGCGTCAGCCGCGGCCTGCTCCACTACTACTTCGGGACCAAGGAGCGGCTGCTGGTCGAGGTCGTGCGGCGCGACGCCGAGATCCGCGTAGCGCGCCTCGACGAACCGCTGGCCAAGGCCGAGACGGTCGACGACGTGCTCGACGTCCTGGTCGCCAGCCTCACCGACCTGATCGACAACGAACCCGGCTTCTTCCTCCTCCTCTACGAGCTGTTCAGCGCCGGCCGGCGCAATCCCGAGATCCAGCACGAGGTGGGCCAGCTCTTCGAGCGCACTCGCTCGCACGTCGCCGAGGTGCTCGACGCCAAGCAGCGCGAGGGCGTCCTCAAACTCCGCTTCGACGCCGAGGCGATCGTCTCTTACCTCTTCGCCCTCGGCGACGGCTTCGCCCTGCAGGCGCTCTCCGACCCGAGTCGCGACAACAGCCCCGCCCTGGCCGCCGGCACCGCCTCGGCCCGCTACCTGCTCGTCGGCGAGTAGAGCCGCCCACATACATGGGATAGGCGTGCGCGTCGTCACAGACGCGGATCGTGGCGTGCGAAAACCTGGCCGGGTAGCCAATGCATGACTTCATGATCAAGCTCGCTGGGTTCCTGGGGCGCCGCGGACGGTGGGTCCTCGCGAGCTGGGTCGCGGTGGTCGTGGTAGCTTTGCCGCTCGCTTCGCATCAGACCGATCGCCTCACCGGGGGCGGGTTCGACGTCCCCGGGAGCCAGTCGAAGGCGGTCAGCGATTCGCTGCAGAGCGAATACGCGGACGAGACCGGTGGGATCACGGTGATGCTGCGGGCGGGGAATGGCGCTCCGGCGGCGGCCCGCGCCGCGGCGGTCGATCGGGTCCGGCGGGCAGTGTCGGGCATCGACGAACTGACCCTGACCCCCGCCGCCGCGCGGCGCGGCGAGCTCGCCTTGCGGCGCACCGGAACGGCCCTGCTCCCGCTGCACAGCGAACAGTCGGCCGACCGCCAGACTGATTCGGCGTCAATACTGCGCGAAGACCTCGACCCCGGCACTGCCAGCGGCGGCGTGACCACCTACCTCGCCGGCCAGCCCACGGTGTGGGCCGGCATGCAGGGACTCTCGAAGGAAGACCTTGCCAAAGCCGAGGCAGGTGGCTTCCCGATCGTCGCGATCATCCTCCTCGTCGTCTTCGGGTCCCTGGCCGCGGCGGTCCTGCCGCTGGTGCTGGGCTTCGCCAGCGTAATCGTCACCGGAGCCCTCATCTACTTCATCTCGCTGGAGATGAGCACCTCGGTCTTCGTCACCAACATGGCCTCGATGATCGGGATCGGGGTCGCGATCGACTACTCGCTCTTCATCCTCGCCCGCTACCGGGAGGAGCGAGCGGCGGGTCGCGGCCATGACGCGGCACGCTCCGAGGCGCTCGCGACCTCGGGCCTGGCCGTGACCTTCTCCGGCCTGGCCGTGATCGTCTCCCTCGCCGGCCTCTGGATGGTCGACAACCAGGCGCTGCGCTCGATGGCGCTGGGGGCGATGACGGTCGTCGCCGTCTCGATCCTGACCGCGACCACGCTGCTTCCGGTGCTGATCTCGATGCTCGGCGATCGCGTGATGCCGGGCGGGATCGTCGCCAGGGTGCTGGGGGTCTTCAGACGCCGTGGCGAGCGTCCCGATCGCGAGGCATTCTGGGTGCGGTGGACGTCGAACGTGATGGCTCATCCCTGGGTCGCGGTGATCGGGGTTTCGACGGTGCTGCTGACGCTTGCCGCGCCGCTGCTCTCGGTGCGGACCGGCACCGACGCACTGGGCCAGTTTCCCAGGCACAGCGACGTGCGAATCGGCAACGAAGCGGTGGCGAGGCAGCTCGGCGGCGCGGCCGATCCGGTCCAGCTCGTCGCCTCCTTCCACCGCCCACCCGAACGCCGTGATCGCGCCGCCGTGATCGCGTTCTCCCGCACGCTTGCCGAAACCCGGGGGATCGCCGCCGTCGCTCCGCCGCTGTACGGCCGCGACAGCGCTCTGATCCAGGCGACGTCGAGCACCTCGAGCGAGTCCGACGCGACGCGGGCCCTGGTCGGGCGGCTGCGCGACTCGGTCGTGCCGGCAGCGGCGCTGAGCCACGTCGCCACGGTCGACGTCGGCGGCGAGACGGCGCGCAGCGACGACGCCCGCGCCCAGATCGGCGGCTCGATGTGGAAGATCGTCCTCTTCGTCCTCGCGCTCAGCTTCGTCGTCTTGGTCGTGATGCTGCGCTCGCTGCTGCTGCCGCTCAAGGCCGTGCTAATGAACCTGCTCTCGATCGGCGCCGCGCTCGGCGTCCTCGTCGCGATCTTCCAGTGGGGCTGGTTCGACAGCTTCTTCGGCTTCGAAAGCCTCGGCGCGCTCGACACGATCAACGTGCCACTGATCTTCGCGATCGTCTTCGGCCTCTCGATGGACTACGAGGTCTTCCTCATGTCGCGCATGCGCGAGCGCTACCTGCGCCACGGCGACAACGAGCGCGCCGTCGCCGAGGGTCTGGCGACCAGCGCCCGGACGATCTCATCCGCCGCCCTGATCATGACCTCGGTCTTCGCCGTCTTCGTCCTCACCGGGGTGCCCTCGATCAAGGAGCTGGGAATGGGCTGCGCGGTAGCGATCGCGCTCGACGCGACGCTGGTGCGCCTGATCCTCGTCCCGGCCGCGATGAAGCTGCTCGGCGAGTGGAACTGGTGGATGCCGGCCTGGCTCGACCGGGTCCTGCCCGACCTCAGCTTCGAGGCCGGCGGCCACGAGCCCGCGCCCGAGCCGACCTGAGCGGCGCGTCGCGGCTATAGGCTTGGCCGCGATGAGCGACGACATCGCGTTCGCGGGGGCCGCGCGGCAGGCGGAGATGGTCAGAGCCGGGGAGGTCTCGCCGACCGAGCTGGTGGAACTCTGCCTCGAGCGGATCGCGCGCCTCGACCCGCAATTGAACGCCTTCCGCAAGGTCTTCGCCGAGAAGGCGCTGCTCGAGGCACAGCAGGCCGAGGCTCGGCTGAAGGCCGGTGAGGAGCGGCCGCTGCTCGGCGTCCCGATCGCGATCAAGGACGAAGTCGCCGTCGCGGGCGAGGTGACCACGTTCGGCACCGACGCCTTCGACCGGCCGGCAAAGGAGGACTGCGAGATGGTGCGCCGCCTGCGCGAGGCCGGCGCGATCCTCATCGGCCTCACGCTCCTACCGGAGATGGCGATCTGCGGCTTCACCGAGTCGGCGACCTACGGCGTCACCCGCAATCCCTGGGACCCGCGGCGCAGCCCGGCCGGCTCGAGCGGCGGTTCGGCGGCGGCGGTCGCCTCCGGCATGGTCCCGATCGCCTCCGCCGGCGACGGCGGCGGCTCGATCCGGCTGCCCGCCTCCTCCTGCGGGCTCTTCGGTCTGAAGCCGACGCGGGGGCGGATTCCCCTTGACCCGCTCGAGGAGGGCTGGAACGGCCTCGCCGTGCTCGGCTGCCTCAGCCGCACGGTGCAGGACACGGCGCTCTGGCTCGACGTCGCCGCGGGTGGTTCCAAAGAGACCGACGCTCCTTCGCCTCCTGACCGGCCCTTCCTCGAGTCGGCGAAGACCGCGCCCGGCAAGCTGCGTATCGCGTACTCGACGCTGGCGCCGCGCGCGGCGGCACCGCCGACCGTCGACGAGGTGGTCAAGGCCGCCGTCTCCGACGCCGCCGACCTGCTGCGTTCGCTCGGCCATGACGCGACCCCGAGCGACCCTGACTGGGGCGGCATCGGCAACAACATCAGCGCCCGCTTCCTGCGCGGCGTATCCGACACGGTCGACGAAGTGCCCCATCCTGACCGTTTGGAAAGCCGCACCCGGGGCTTCGGCCGCCTCGGTCGCATGCTTCCCGACAGCCTCTACGAGCGCGCGCTGCGCGGACGCGAGGTCGACGCCGCTCGCGTCAACGCGATCTTCGACTCCTTCGACGTGCTCGTCACGCCGGTGATGGGCGGCACCGCGATCCCGATTCGCCGCTGGGAGGGCAAGGGGGCGGTGCGCACGGTGATCGGAATGAGCCGCTTCTATCCCTACTGCGTCCCCTGGAACCACCTCGGCAACCCGGCGATGTCGGTCCCGATGGGCATCGCCGCCGACGGGCTGCCCCTCGCGGTCCAGATGATCGGTCGCCACGGAAGCGAGGCGATCCTGCTCTCCCTCGCGGCTCAGATCGAGGCCGAGCGGCCGTGGGCGGACAAGCGCCCGCCGATCTCCTAGTCGCCTCGAGGTCGAATTAAAAAACGCCCGCCGCGAAGGTCGCGGCGGGCGTTTGACTCAATACGGGAACTGTCTCGCGTTATTCGCTTGCTTTGACGGCGAACGGAGCGGCGAGCTGGATTTTCCCTTCGAGGACCGCTGAGTTGGTACCCGCCGGCGACGGCAGGCCGATGAGCGAGTCGACGAACGGGTCGACGAGGAGCGAGAAGAGCCCCCCGCAGCCACTGGCTTTCGGCGCCGCGAACGAGTTGTTCACGAGCTTTCCGCCGCTGAGGGTGATGAGCGTCCCTTCTTCGTTGGCTGTAAACGCGCCAGCGCTGCCGTGGATCGGCGTGTTGGGCGGTGGCGGCGACGTTTCGCCGCTGGTGAACGCGATCACGACCGGTTTCGAGTTCGAGCCGATGTAGCAATTGCTGCCGAGGAACGCGTTGCTCAGCTTGATCTTCGCTGGGAGCACGAGCGCGTCGCCGCTTTCGCTCAACAGCGCGATCGGGTCGATTTTGACGGCCGAAGCCGGGGCGGCCAGTTCGACCGTCGCCGTGACTCCGGTCAGGCCGTTGTTGATGGTTTCGTTGAACAGGTCGCGGAGGAATTTCGGCCACCAGAGCGGCGCTTCGACCCCAAGGAGCCCGCCGGGCACCACCTGCGGTGTTTTCACGAGCGTTTCGCCGTTCTCAGCCGCGACGGTCGTGAGGACATCAGGGGACGTTTCTTCAAGCCCGCCCTGGAGGATCTGCGGGACTTTCAGGGGAACGGTTTTTTTGCCGATCTGGAAAAAGCCCGCGGTCGATTCCGAGTAGAGGCAGAACGTGAGCGCCGGGTGGCTCAGTGGACACTCGGCGAACTGTGCGAATTCCCCCGTTGGATGATGCGAGGAGGCGAACGCCGGCGATGCGGACAGCAGCATCGCGGCGACCACCGCTCCGATAGTGGACAGCCGTCTCATTTCTGGTCCTTCCGTTTTGGGTTTAACGGCGGGCGACGTCGGCACGACGTGCAGCCGCTTCCCTGGCCAGGGACCCCCATCCCCTCCGTAGCGACGGCCTCTACCAGCCGTTCCCCGCCACGCCATTGGACTGCAAGGACGTATGTCTAGCAAAAAAATTAATTCAATGCAATGACGCTAGTTCGGAAAGACGCGTCGCATCCGCGCAAGCTCGCGCAGCGAGCCCTTTGGACGGATGCGACGGGTGAGCATCATCATCAGCGGGTTCGCGTCCGGCTTGCCGGTGGCGATGAAGTCGGCCCAGCTCGTCTCCAGGACCACGTTCGGGCTGGGGGCTTCGCCGGCCTCGGCGTAGGTCGAGCCGTTGTCGATCACCAGGTGCCAGGGCTCGGCGTCGCTGAAGCGCCACTGGTAGACAAGGCGCGAGCCGTTCGCCGCTTTCGGGTTGACGACCCGCTCGATCACGTCGAAGTAGAGGCGCTGCAGCTCGGGTGAGCTGCGCGGAATGCTCTCGGGCGGGCCGAGGATGCCGGCCTCCATTAGCTTCACCTGGCGCTCGGCGACTTCGCGCTCGTCCGCCTCGGGGTCGAAGGGGAAGACGCCGGGCGGCATCTCCTCGACCGGGTAGCCGATCGTGCGCCAGCGCTGGCGGATCAGTTTGAGGCCGAAGGCGAAGATGTCCTCGAGCGAGAAGCCGTAGCACTCGGTGTACTCGCGGTCGAAGTTGGGCGGGTAGAAGACGGCGGGCCCGTAGGGCAGCACTTCGCGCAGCAGCTCGGTCACGGCAGCGCGGCACTCCTCGTATCCCGGCGCTCCTTCCCTGAGCAGCTCGGAGAGGACCTTGACGCCGAAGCCGATGTGGCGCTGCTCGTCGCGCGAGACGTTGGCGATGCCGGCGCTGAAGCCCGGCAGCGTTTCCTCGGAGGCGAAGAAGTCCTCGATGAAGTGCTGGCCGGGCTGGGCCAGGGAGCCCTCGACGATCAGGTGGTAGAGGGTGATCGCTTGCGCGTACTTGGGCAGCGAGCGGTCCTTGCGCAGTTCCTCGGCCATCAGGTCGAGGCGGTCGAAGACGCCGCGGTAGCCCCAGTTGAGCTGCGGCAGGGTGGAGGAGAGCGTCTGCTGGATCGACTCGCCGCCGACGCCGATCACCTCCTTGAAGAAGCGGTGGAAGAAGACCGAGTGGCGGACCTCGTCGACCTGCTGGGTGGCGAGGAAGTAGGACTGCTCCTCGGTCGGGGCGGCGGTCACGTAGGGGGCGAGGGTGTCGGCGACGCGGTCCTCGCCGTAGAAGAACATCGAGTAGATCCACATCGCCGAGCGCCTCTGAATCTCCGTGAGGCCGTCCCAGCCCGCCCGGTCGCCGGAGAAGTCGACGTCGTAAGCGCTCCAGTTGCCATGCTCCCAGCGGTGGTACAGGTCCTCGTAGGTGACGTTGTCGATCAGGCTCTGCGACGCGACGCTCATCTCTCTCCTTCGTTCCGGCTCCCCGCTCCCGCGGCTCTGGAAGCGGAGATTACCGCCAAACTGGCTACTCAGCCAATCGCGCGGGGTGACTTCGTCACACAGCCGCGGGCGGCTCGATCTCGCGCTTGAGGATCTTGCCGGTGGGACCCTTGGGCAGGTCGTCTAGGAACCAGACCACGCGCGGATACTTGTAGGCGGCGATCCGCTCCTTGACGTAGGCGCTGACCTCCTCGGGGGCCAGCTCCTCCCCGTCGTGGACGACGACCGCGGCGCCGATCTCCTCGCCCCACTCGTCGTGAGGGACGCCGATCACAGCCGCTTCACGGATCTTCGGGTGCTCGAAGAGGACCTCCTCGACCTCGCGCGGGTAGACGTTGTAGCCGCCGCGGATGATCAGGTCCTTCTTGCGGTCGACGATGTAGAAGTAGCCCTCCTCGTCGGTGCGCGCCATGTCACCGCTGTGGAACCAGCCGCCGCGCATCGCCTCCGCGGTCGCGTCGGGGCGCTGCCAGTACCCCTTCATGACGTTGTGGCCGCGGATCACGATCTCGCCGACCTCGCCCTGGGCGACCTCCTCGTCGTTCTCGTCGACGACCTTCATCTCGACGCCCTCGATCGGGGTGCCGATCGAGCCGGCCTTGCGCTCTTTGTCGGGGTGGTTGGAGCAGGCGACCGGCGAGGTCTCCGAGAGGCCATAGCCCTCCATCACCTTCGCGCCGAAGGCGTCTTCGAAGCCGCGCAGCACCTCGACCGGCATCGAGGCGCCGCCGGTGATGCAGGTGCGCAGCGCCGAGATGTCGTAGGACTCCCGCTCGGGGTGGTGCAGCAGCGCGCCGAACATCGTCGGCACGCCGTAGAAGTGGGTGACGCCGTCGCGCTGCATCGTCGCCAGCGCCTCGCCGGGGTCGAATTTGGGCACCAGGGTGAGGCAGGCCCCGACCTTTAGCGAAGCGTTCATCGCCACCGTCTGGCCGAAGGAGTGAAAGAGGGGAAGGGCGCCGAGGACGACGTCGCCCTGGGAGATCTCTGAGGTGGTGCGGCTGGAGACGTCGGCGTTGCGGAAGAGGTTCTGGTGGGTGAGCTCGGCGCCCTTCGGCTTGCCGGTCGTGCCGGAGGTGTAGAGGATCACGGCGGTGTCGTCCTCGGCCGTGTCGGCCAGGCCGGGCGCTGGCTCGAGCTCGGCCAGCAGGGCGGCGAAGGCGGCCGGCTCGACCTCGATCAGCTCGGCGCCGGCGTCGGCCGCTCCCTCGCGCGCCTCCTCGGCAAAGCCGTGCCAGGCGAGCAGCAGCTTGGCGCCGGAGTCCTCCAGGTAGAAGGCGATCTCGCGCCTCTTGAGCAGGACGTTCATCGGCACGACTACCCCGCCCGCCCGCGGCACGCCGTAGTAGGCGACCGGGAACTCGGGGACGTTGGGCAGCATCACGCCGACTCGGTCCCCGGGCTGGAAGCCCTTCTCACGCAGCAGCGTCGCCAGCCGGGCGCTGCGCTCGTCGAGCTCCTCGTAGCTGAGCTCGACCTTGCCGAGGCGGATCGCCGGAGCGCCGGGCGACCGCCCGGCGCTCTCGGTCAACAGCGATGCGAGGTTGAGGCCCATCGCGCCGCTTTACGGCCTCTCGTAGTTATGGACCGGGAACTCCTTGATGTCCGGCGGGCCCTGCGGGGCGCGGTCGCCCAGCTCCTGGATCGTCGGCCCGAGTCGGCTCTGCCGAAAGCGGTCGAAGTGCTCGCGCGACTCCCAGAAGTCGATCACGCCCCAGCCCCCGTCAATCGGCCCGGCGGAGTGGAAGATCATCCCCTCCGGAGGATTCTCGGCAATCCCCATCTCGCTGTGCACCGCGTCGTACTGCTCCTGAGTGCCACCGTCGAACTTCAACCTCAAGCCGATTGCCATCGCTCGATTCCTCCTCGTTCGAATTTCGAAACCCGGGCGAGCATAGCGGCGGATACCCTGCGGCGATGGACGATCTCGGCGCGCCGATCTCCTACATGGTGCTCGAGCGAGGAGTCACCGTGTTCTCCAGCGACGGCGAGCAGCTGGGAAGCGTGGTCCGGGTGCAGCGAGATGTGGCCACCGACATCTTCGACGGGATCGTCTTCTCGGTTACCGAGGGATTCGCCCGGCACCGTTTCGTCGACGCCCCCGAGGTCGGCGAGATCTACGAACGCGGGGTGATCCTGCGCATCGACGCTGCCGCCGCGGCTGAGCTGCCCGCCGCGCGCCGCTTCGCGTAGGATCGCGGACCGTGAAGCGACTTGCCCTCATCGCCTGCGCCTGCGTTGCCCTGCTAATCGTGGTGGGTTGCGGCGGTGGCGACTCTTCCACCGAGTCGACGTCGACGGCGAGCGAATCGACCTCCGGATCGAGCGAAGCGACGAGCGCCGCGAAGAAGGCAAAGCCCGGGGCGAAGAAGACGAAGCCGAAGGTGACGGTTCCCAGCGGACCGCCACCGAAGCAGCTCGAAATCGAGGAAATCGAGGAAGGCAGCGGCGCCGAGGCGAAGAAAGGCGACACGGTCAGCGTCCAGTACGTCGGCGTCGGCTACGAAAGCGAAGAAGAATTCGACTCGTCCTGGAGCCGCAACGAACCGTTCTCCTTCCAGCTCGGCGCCGGCATGGTCATCCCCGGCTGGGACCAGGGAGTGGAAGGGATGAAGGTCGGCGGCCGGCGCGAGCTGATCATCCCGCCCGAACTCGCCTACGGCGAAGCCGGCTCGCCACCCGCGATCGGCCCCAACGAAACGCTGATCTTCGTCATCGACCTGCTCGCGGTCGAATAGAGGCGCGGCCGAATCGCGCCCGCCGGGCGTGAGAAGCGATGATGAGGGCGTGCCGACCGCCTCGATCTTCGCCGAGCGCTTCGCCTCGCAGGGGTTGTCGGGGCCGCCCCCCCGCGACCCCGTCGAGGTTGTCGAGCGCCTGCTCGCCGTGCAGGGTCAGGACCCGCGGGGAGCGCGGCTCGCCGTCAGGGCGCGCAGCGAGGGGCTGGCCGCGAGCGACGTCGACCGGGCGCTCGACCAGCGCCAACTGCTGATCACCTGGCTCAACCGCGGCACGCTGCATCTCGTGCGCGGCGAGGACTATCCCTGGCTGCAGGTGCTGACCACGCCGCCGCTGCAAACGTCGTGCGTGCGCCGCTTGCGCGCCGAGAGTATCGCGCCGGAGTTGGGCGAGAAGGCGGTTAAGACGATCGAGCGGGCGCTGGCCGACGAGGGCCCGCTGACCCGGCATCAGCTGCGCGAGCGGCTCGAAGTCGCGGGGGTGCCGACGCATGGTCAGTCCGTGCTCCACCTCCTATTCCTCTCCGCGGTGCGGGGGGCGACCGTGCGCGGCCCGATGGTTGGCAAGGAACACGCCTACGTTCTCGCCCGCGACTGGCTTGGCGAGCCGAAGCCGGTCGATCGCGACGCCGCGCTTGCGGAACTGGCCCGCCGCTATCTGGTCGGCCACGCGCCTGCTGACGACCGCGACCTGGCCCGCTGGGCCGGATTGCCGCTGCGAGACGCGCGCGCCGGTCTGAGCGCGATCGCCTCCGAGCTGGTCGAGCGCGAGGACGGTTTGGTCCACCTCGCCAAGCACGCCCCGGTTGCGGAGGTCCCGACCCCGCGCCTTCTCGGTGCCTTCGATCCGGTCCTGCTCGGTTGGACCTCGCGAGAGAGGGTCCTCGGTCCGCACACTCATCTCGTGACTCTGAACGGAATCTTCAGGCCCTTCGCCCTCGTCAAAGGCCGCGCGGCCGCGAACTGGAAGCTCGAACGCGGCAGGGTCGCGATCGAGCCTCTCGACCGTATCTCGAAGACGGCGATGGCTTCGCTCGAAGCCGACGCCGCCGACGTCGAGCGGTTCATCGCCGGCTGAACGCTCGCGAATCGGCCAGGAAGGCCTCCAGCGGCGTACCGTCGCCACCGACGAGCAGCTTCCGAGCTGGTCCGTGGGCGGCGTCGAAGGCCGCCATCCCCGGTAGCCCATCGTGCCTTCGCCCGCTCTTGACCTCGATCGCGATCAGATCGGGCCCCCGCTCGACCACGTAGTCGATCTCCCTGCCCCGGTCGCGCCAGTAGAGGACGTCGGCTCGTGGGTCGCGGGTGGCGCGCAGGTGGGCGCCGACGGCGGTCTCCACGAGCCGGCCCCAATGCTGCGAGTCACCGCGCGCCTCGGTGAAAGTGCGACCCGAGATCGCCGAGACCAAGCCGGTATCCAGCTCCAGCAGCTTCGGGGTCGAGCGCCGCTGTCGCACTTTGATCTTCGAGAACTTCTCCAGCCCCACGGCGAGGCCGGCGGCTGCGAGCAGGTCGAGATAGGGGCGAGGGTCGTGGTGTTGCCAGCGTCCTGTAGCTGGCCGGTCAGCTTCTGGTAAGAGACGATCCGCGCCGAGTAGTCGCAGGCCAAGCGGAAGAGGCCGCGCAGCAGGGCTGGCTTGTCGACGCGGGTGAGCAGCAGGAGGTCTCGCGAGACCGTCGTCTCGATGATCGAGTCGAGCACGAAGGACGCCCAGCGCTCCTCGTCTTCGATCAGGGTCGCGGCCCCGGGGTAGCCGCCGAAATAGACGAACTCGTCGAGGCTGAGGCCGAAGGCATCGCGCATCTCGCCGAACGACCAATGCGGCACTCGGATCAGCTCGAAGCGGCCGGTCAGGCTCTCGCTCAGGCCCCGCTGGACCAGAAGTGCCGCCGAGCCGAGCAGCACGACGCGAAGCGGCAGGTCGGTGGCCCGGTCCTCGTCCCAGAGTCGCTTCACCGTCTCCGCCCAGCCGGTCGCCTTCTGGATCTCGTCGACGGCCAGCACGGCCGCGCCGTTGCGGGCTCGGGCCAGCTGGCGCCCGCGCTCCCACTGCGCCTCGAGCCAGGCTGCATAGCGCGCAGGGTCGGGTCGTCGGCGCTTGCGTAGTGGGTGGGGGCCTCGATCTCGGCCAGGACCTGCTTGACCAGCGTCGTCTTGCCGACCTGTCGTGGTCCGCTCACGACCTGGATTCGAGCCGCGTCCTCTTCCAGTCGGGAGGCCAGCGCGCCGAATCCCCGCCTTCGGATGTCCGTAAATCGCTCATTGCGTTGAGCGATTTACTCAATAACCTGAGCAATTTGTATCCCATCTCCAGTCTTGGCATTACAGAGCCATATGCGGCAGGATGAGGTCTCCGCGCAATCCAGCAGAGGAGGAGACGATGGGACGACCGGTGGTCCACTTCGAGGTGGTTGGCAAGGACGGTCCGAAGCTGCAGAGCTACTACGCCGAGCTCTTCGACTGGGACGTCAACGCCGACAACGAGATGAAATACGGCCTCGTCGACCGTGAAGCCAATACCAACGCCGAAGGAATCGGCCTCGGCGGCGGCATCGGCCAGGGCCCCGACGGCTACGAGGGCCACGTCACCTTCTACGTCGAAGTCCCTCACGTCGAGGACGCCCTCGCCAAGGCCGAGTCTCTCGGCGGCACCCGCGTCATGGGCCCCGAGACGATCATGGGCCGCATGGTCCTCGGCCAGTTCCAGGACCCCGAGGGCAACGTGATCGGGCTGATCGAGGGAGTCGGCGCCTAGCCCAGCTTCGGGCTGCGCCAGGGCTGGGCGAGGCGGGCGGCTAGGTCGTCGGCCAGCCCCTCGATCGGCACTCGCGTCTGCTCCAGCGAGTCGCGGTCGCGGAGGGTGACAGTGTCGTCTTCCATCGTCTGACCGTCGACGGTGATGCCCCAGGGGGTGCCGATCTCGTCCTGGCGGCGGTAGCGCTTGCCGATCGAGCCGCCCTCGTCGAACTCGGTCGGTAGGCGGGTGCGGAGCTCCTCGAAGATCTCGCGGGCCTTCTCGGGCATGCCCTCCTTGGAGACGAGCGGGAGGACGGCGACCTTGACCGGCGCCAGCTTCGGATGCAGGCGCAGGACGGTGCGCTGGCGGCCCTCGACTTCCTCGACGTAGTAGGAGTCGACGAGGAAGGCGAGCGTGGCGCGGTCGGCGCCGGCCGCCGGCTCGATCACGTGCGGCACGTAGCGCTCCTTGGTCTGCTGGTCGAAGTACTCGAGCTTCTCGCCGCTGAACTCGGCGTGCTGGCTGAGGTCGAAGTCGCCGCGGTTGGCGATCCCCTCCAGCTCCGACCAGCCGATCGGGAAGAGGTACTCGACGTCGCTCGTCCCCGAGGAGTAGTGGGAGAGCTCGTCGGCGTCGTGCGGACGCACGCGCAGGAACTCGGGCCGGATGCCCAACTCGACGTACCAGCGCTCGCGGATCTCGATCCACTCGCGGTACCAGCGCTCGGCCTCGGCCGGCGGCACGAAGAACTCCATCTCCATCTGCTCGAACTCGCGGGTGCGGAAGATGAAGTTGCCGGGCGTGATCTCGTTGCGGAAGGACTTGCCGATCTGGGCGATGCCGAAGGGCGGCTTCTTGCGCGCGAACGCCATCACGTTCTTGAAGTTGATGAAGATGCCCTGCGCGGTCTCCGGCCGCAGGTAGACCTCCGAGCCCTCGCCCGCCACCGGCCCGATGTGGGTCTCGAACATCAGGTTGAACTGGCGCGGCTCGGAGAGCTCGCCGCCGCACTCGGGGCAGCGCAGCTCGGCGCTTGGATCGCCGCCTTCTGCTTCGAGCGCCTCGCGCAGGTGGTCCTCGCGCCAGCGCTTCTTGCACTTCCCCAGGCACTGGACGAGCGGGTCGGTGAAGCCGGCCAGGTGCCCGGATGCCTCCCAGACCCTCGGGTGCTGGAGGATCGCTGAGTCCAGCGCGACGACGTCGTCGCGCTGCTGCAGCATCGCCCGCCACCACTCGGCCTTGACGTTGTTCTTCAACAACACGCCGTAGTGGCCGTAGTCGTAGGTCGATCCGAGCCCACCGTAGATCTCCGAGGAGGGGAAGACGAAGCCGCGGCGCTTGCAGAGTGCGACGATCTCCTCCATCGAGACCTCGGTCGTTGGCGTTCCTCCCTCGGCGGTTGGCATGACGGAACCGTATCGGCTGCGATAATCCCCGCGCGCCTGGACTTCGCCTACGCTCCAGTCGCGGAAATCAGACGTGGACGCTCCTTCCGCGTAGGCTCACAGCAATGCCGATCTACGAGTACAAGTGCGAGAACGGGCACGTCTTCGACGTGCTCCAGAAGATGAGCGACGAACCGCTCAGCGAGTGCCAGGAGTGCGGCGCCCCCGCGGAACGCGTCCTGCACCCGGTTGCCGTCCATTTCAAGGGCTCCGGCTTCTACAACACCGACTACGGCAAGAAGAAGAAGGGCGGGGGCTCCGGCGGTGAGGGCTCGGGCGAGTCGAAGGGCTCGGAGTCGAAGTCCGGCGACTCGAAGCCGAAGGGCGACTCCAAGCCCAAGGCGACCGCCACCAGCGACTGAGCGCGTGGAGCGATCGCCGCACGGGGAGCCGGCCCGGTTCGAGCGTGGCTTCCAGCAGGTCGGCGAAGACACCTGGGCCTGGCTGCAACCCAACGGCGCCCTCGGCGAGTCCAACGCGGGGCTGATCGCCTCTGGCGGGCACGTCCTGCTCGTCGACACGCTCTGGGACCTGGCGCTGACCCGGCGGATGCTCGACGAGGCGCGGGGACTAGTCGACGCCGCGCCGGAAACCCTCTTCAACACGCACTCCGACGGCGACCACGTCTGGGGCAACCAGCTGCTCGCCGGGGCGCGGGTCCTCTCGACCGCCAAGGCGCGCGAGCTGATGACGCTCGACACGCCGGGCGAGCTACGCCGGCTGAAGCGCCTCGGCCGGGTCGTACGGCCGCTCGGTCGCGAGCTCGCGCCCTTCGACTGGACCGGTGTCGAGCTGACGCTGCCGAACGAGACCTTCGACGGCGAGCTGACCGTCGAGGTCGGCGATCGTCGCGTCGAGCTGATCGAGGTCGGGCCAGCCCACACGGCGGGCGACGCGATCGCCTGGGCCCCCGACGTCTCGGTCTGCTTCGCCGCCGACGTCCTCTTCATCGGCTGCACGCCGATCACCTGGGCGGGGCCGCTTGCCGGCTGGCTCGCGGCGATCGACCGCATCTCCTCGCTCGGCGCCGCCACCTTCGTTCCCGGCCACGGGCCCGTCTGCGACCAAGGGGCCGTCGACCTCCTTCGTCGATACCTGGAGTGGGCGCGGTCCGAGGGCGGCGCCCTCCTCGACCGCGGCGTCGCACCCGCCAAGGCCGCGAGTGAGATGCTCTTGAGTCACGAGTTCAAGTCGCTCCCGTGGTCCGCCTGGGACGACCCCGCCCGCCTCGTCATCACCCTCAACACCGAGCAATACCGCCGCGAAGGTGGCCAAGGTCACCTCACGGGCGCCGGTCGCACCAAGGCCATCATCCATATGCAGCGCCTGAAGAAAAAGCTCTAGGAAAGAGGAATCCCGACCCTGGCGGCGCCCCTCGGAAGCTCGTGGGCGGTCGGTAGAGGGGTCTCGGGGCATCTCCCCCAGGAACTCCCGCGAAGCGGCCTGGGGGAGATGCCCCGAGACCCCTCCCAGGGTCACCCGTCGATCAACCGATGCACCGCCCGCCGCCGGGTCGAGTCCGGCACTTCGACGCTTCCTTCCGGCCCGCTCGGGTCGCATTCGTCGCTGGGCTTCGCGCAGAGCACGTCCGTCTTCCCGCTGCCCCCAATCGCGGCGGCGAGCACTAGCTGCGGCATCGTGAAGAAGCCCATGTCGCTGACGAACGCTTTCGGCGCGTCCCAGCCGATGATCGGGCCCTTGACGAAGTTGTAGGGCAGGCGCAGCGGGTCGGTGAGGCGGCCCTTGATCCCGTTGATCACCTGCTGTTGGGCCTGGGCGCGGTCGAAATCGCTGTAGCCGAGCGTGTAGTAGCTCTTGCCGGGCCCCGGGCATTCGGTCGGCTCGCGGGTGCGCGCGTAGGCGAGCGCCTTTTCGCCATCGAGCGTGCTCTCCCCCTTTGGCAACCGGATCGTCACGCCGCCCTGGCCGCCGCCGGCGCCGCCGGAGATGTCGGAGCAGAGCTTGTGCTTGAGGTTGACCTTGACGCCGCCGACCGCGTCGATTAGGTCTTCGAAGCCGGTGAAGTCGACGATCGCGACGTGGTCGATCGGGGTGTCGAGGAAGCCTTCAACCGCTTCGATCTGAGCCTTGGCGCCGCCGAAGGCGTAGGCCGCGTTGATTTTCTGCGGGCTCCGGCCGGGGATTTCCGCGTAGGAGTCGCGCGGGACCGAGAGCTTGCGGAAGGCGCCGCCGCCGGCCCGGATCAGCATCAGCGTGTCGGCGCGGAATTCGCCCACCGAGCAGGGACCGTGCGGCGCGTCCCCGTGCGCCTGCTGTTCGAAGCACGCCGGCGACGGAGCGCCCGTTCCCTGTGTGTCGGGCGGGCGGGCGTCGGTGCCGATCACGAGGATCGTCTGCGCGTTCGGCAGCAGGAGCGGATTGCCGTGCAGGGCGTCGCGCGCTTCGCCGGAGAGCTTGAAGGCCTGCAATTGGGCCGAGACGGCGAAGGCGAGGAAGCTGAGCAGAATCCAGCCCAGGGCCGCGATCCCAACCCACTTGAGCAACCGCTTGCCGCTCCAGCGCCTTGGCGGCTCCGGCGGGGCCTCCGGCTCGCCCGGCTTCGAGCGGCGCCAGGGTCGCTTCGGGGTCGGCACGCTCGGCGCCCGCTCGCGCAGGGAGGAGAGGTCGGGCGACCGCAGCCGCGAGAGAAGGCCCTTGCGGGATCGGTAGACCTTGTAATCGGGCGGCCCGGAGGGCTGCTGCTCGCCATCGTTGGCCATGAAAGGGTTAGGAATCATGCCGATGCCCGCGGTCGCCCGACTTCACCCCTCTCGCGAGGCGTCGCGTTGAGCGCGGGCGAGGTCATCGGAGTCGACCTGGGCGGCACGAAGATGCTGCTCGGCGTCCTCGACGGCGACTCGAACGTGCTCTGGGAGAGCCGCGAGTCCTCGACCGGCCAGAGCGAAGACGACCTCGTCGAGCTGCTCGTCCGCGAGATCGAGGAGGCGAGGGAAAGACATCCGGGGGTCGAGGCGGTTGGACTCGGCATCCCGGCGACGATCCGCCACGCCGACGGCGTCGCGGTCTCCGCCGTCAACCTGCCGATCGAGAACCTCCCGGTCCGTGACCTGGTCGGAAAGCGCACCGGCCAGCCGGTCTTCGTCGACAACGACGCCAACGTGGCCGCACTCGCCGAGAGCCTCTACGGTGCGGCGAAGGGCGCCAAGCACGCGGTGATGCTGACGATCGGAACCGGGATCGGCGGCGGGCTGATTCTCGACGGCGAGGTTTACCGCGGCTCTAGCGGCGCCGGCGCCGAGCTCGGCCACACGGTGATCGAGATCGACGGCCCGGCCTGTCAGGGCAACTGTCCCGGCCGCGGCTGCGTCGAGACCTTCGCCTCGGGGACGGCGCTGGGCCGGGAAGGCCGCGCCGCGGCCGAGCGCGAGCCCGACTCGGTCCTTGGCGCGATGCTCGCCGACGGCGAGGAGATCGACGGCAAGGCGGTGACCGAGGCGGCGCTTTCGGGCGACGCGACCGCGCGCGGTGTCTTCGACCTCGTCGGCTCGCGCCTGGGTGTCGCCTTGACCAGCTTCGCCAACGTCTTCGAGCCCGAGGTCTTCGTGATCGGCGGCGGTGTGATCGCCGCCGGCGACCTGCTGCTCGAGCCGGCGCGTCGCGAGCTGGCGGCGCGAGCATTGCCGCCGATGAAGGCGATCCCCGTCGTGGCCGCCAAGCTGGGCAGCGACGCCGGCATGATTGGCGCCGGGGCGCTCGCCCGGCTCGAGATCGAGCGGGGGGAGGGCTGATGCCGGGCGAGCTGATCGTCTGCCCAACCCCGATCGGCAACCTCGACGACGTCACTTCGCGCGTCCGCGACGCGCTCGTCGCCGCCGACTGGATCGCCTGCGAGGACACGCGCCGCACCGGCGGCCTGCTCGACAAGCTCGGGATCCGGCCGGCGCCGCCGCTGGTCTCCAACCACGAGGGCAACGAAGCCGCGCGGGCGACCGAGCTGGCGCAGCGGATCGAGCGCGGAGACACGGTCGTCCTTGTCTCCGACGCCGGCATGCCGGCGATCTCCGACCCGGGCTACCGCCTGATCCGCCGCTGCATCGAACGCAGCCTTGACGTCACCGTGCTGCCGGGCCCCTCGGTGATTCCGGTCGCGCTGGTCGCCTCGGGCCTGCCGACCGATCGCTGGCGCTTCGAGGGCTTCCTGCCCAAGCGCTCCGGGGAGATGGAGCGAGTGCTGCGCTCGGCCGAGACCGTCGTCGTCTTCGAGTCTCCCCGCCGCATCGGCGACTCGCTGGCGGCGCTGGCCGCGATCGCCCCCGACCGCCCGGCGGCGGTCTGCCGCGAGATGACCAAGATGCACGAGGAGGTTGCCCGCGGCTCTCTCGCCGAACTGGCGCGCCGCTTCCGCGGCGACGTCAAAGGCGAGATCGTGCTTGTCATCGGGCCGGCCGCCGACGAGGACCACGACCGCGACGTCGGCTTCGCCGTCGACGCCCTGCGCCACCTGGTCCAGTCAGGCGCCCGCCCCCGAGCCGCCGCCAGCGTCGTCGCCGCCCTCACCGGCACCCGCGCCAACGATCTCTACCGGGCGCTGACGGGACGCGAGCCGCGCAAGTAGCCTGACGCGACCGAAGGGAGTTCGGACGCGGGCCGTACTTCAAGGCGACTTATTCGGCCAATGTTTCGCGATGAGATCGGCTACCCCCTCAGGGTCGGCGCGTATCTCTGACTCCCATACCCGGATGACCTGCCAGCCGTCAGAAGCCAGGGCGTCGTTGACCTCGGCGTCCCGCTCGACGTTGCGTCGCAGCTTGGCCATCCACTCGGCCCGCTTCGTGATCGGAAACTGGGCCTCCATCGAATCGAAGCCCCGCCGTTGCCACTCAGCGGGATTCGCATGCCAAAAGTCACCGTCCACGAACACCGCCACCTTCCGCGAGCGGTTCGCAAGGTCGGGATGGCCGACCACATCTCGCGGGTGCACCCGGTAGCGGACACCGCGCGCGTGTAGGGCACGACGAAGCGCGAGCTCCGGCCGGGTGTCGTGTCCGCGGACGGCCGCCATGATTCGCGAGGTCGTCGCGGGATCGCGGAGCGTTGGTTCAGTCTTGCGAGAGTCCGAGGGCGCGGTCGATCGTGTTCCCGACATGGGTCCCCATGATCATCGCAAGGCGGACCGGGACAGCATTGCCAATTTGTCGGGATGCCTCCGTACGGGGCTTCTCGAAGGTCCATGAATCGGGGAAGGTCTGCACTCGGGCACACTCGCGAATGGTCAGGTAGCGATGGCCCCCGTCGTCCAGCAGCACGATGTGCTCGCCACCCGGGATGCCGTGGACACCTGCCTTAATCGTCTTGGCGGGCCAGTCAAGGGGATTTCCCGAGTGCCCCTTGTAGAGGCGAGCACCAGGAACGCCGACGTGAAAGTCAATGCTCTCGGTCTCCCGACCCTCTTTTGGCTCTGGTAGCGGCTGATAGTTGCCGTATCCGAGGTTTCCCGTCAGTGCGTCTCTTAGCGTCCGCCATCGGGTCGCGTCGCTCGCGCGAGCCTCGTCTACGCATGCGCGTCGATTTTTGGGGACCGCGTACGGTCGAGGCTTCAAGCCATGTTCGAGCCAGTACGAGCCGTCCTCCAAGGCGGCCATCAGGCCATCTCGCGAGTGCGTTGCCTTCGGCCAATCCCACCTTTGGCCATAGGGGGCTTCCGGGTCCCAAGAGACCTCGAGGTCCGCGCGGAACGCGACGATGAACAGGCGATAACGAAGCTGGGGGACCCCGTAATCAGCGGCGAGAATGACCCGGCGATCTACGAGGTATCGCTCACTCGGAGCGATGTCTTCGTGGGAAAGAGCCATCCGTAGGCGCGAGTCGTGCTCCTGCCACGACTCGTCGTCTTCGGGAAGAAGACCGGGAGCGGACAGGCGGTCGCAGATGTAGTCGAGGTATGGACGAAACGCCTCACGGGTTAGCCCCCGCACGTTCTCACCGAGCGCCGCCAGAGGCTTGACCCGATGCACCACGTCGATGAACGTCGGCCAGAGATTGCGCTCGTCCTCGTCGCCACGATGGACGCCGCCGATGCTGAATGGCTGACAGGGGGCGCCACCGGCCACGAGCGTTGTTTGTCCGGCGTAATCGCCCCATGGCTGGGACCGGGCATCTCCTGGTAGCAGCGGCCACCGATCGCGACGAGGACGGGAGGGGGAGGCGTAGTTTGCTCGCAAAGTGCCTAGCGACCTCTCGTCTTGCTCGTTGACCGCCAGGTGATGGAATCCTGCCTTGTGAAGGCCGAGGGCAAGCCCGCCGCCGCCGGTGAACAGCTCGACGGAGGTTCGGTGGCGCGCGAGGGTGCGTGGATCAGCCGCGGGGGCTAGCTCGGCGAGAGTCGTCACGCGCACGCATGGAAACGTAGGGATCGGACGGAGGACGGAACCGCAAGGTCAGGCGTCCGAGGCCGCATGGGTAGCACCCGGTGTCGTGAGGCTCCAGCCCGGGGGGAACTCCGAAAGATGGCCCGCCACTTCCTCCTCGATCTTCGCGACCGTTGCTCCAGGAGCGGTCCCCATTCCCGCCCGGCCAGGATGGAGCGTGTCCCACTTTGACATGCGGCCTTCCGTCCGACGCCCTCCGACGACCTTGGCTCCAAAGCCGGCCACAGTGGAGTTCCATAGCGGGCGGTAAAACCGCAAAAGGAGGATCTCTCCCAAAATTATGAATGGCTCGTCCACCTCAAACCAGCGGGCTTGGAATTGCCACTCGTCGAGGTTTTCCGCGGAGACGACGGATTGTGCATGGCGCTCGAGGCGCTCTAGAATCGGGGATTTGCCAGCTTTGCGAACTCGCCCCGTTCGGGAGCCCGATGGCAAGGCCGAGCCGAGGTAGATTGGCCAGCCGGTTCCCACCTTCGCCACGGACTCATAGAGCCTGAAGTTGCCAGAATAGTAGAGCGCATAGAGGCCTGGTCCTTCGACCGTCGCGGGATCAACCTCGGGCAGCACTACGGCGGGTCGGCTGGTTAGCTCGTTCGCGAATACTTTGGTCAGAGCGTTCGTGTCTAGAGGGTTGAAGGTGGGCAATGCCCGGGGAATTCGTGCACTGCCACCGAACGCCTACCTCCGCGGAGGTATTTGCATAGACGCGCCAACGCTTCAGCCGCCCGCGAGCCGCCACCAGCGTCGCAACCGTCCTGATCGGCGCTCGCCGCGACCTCTATCGCGCGCCGACCGGACGCGAGCCGCGCAAGTAGCCTGCTGTCAAATTTCACAGCGCTAGAAGTCAGCGATCCGTATGAGCTTTTACGTCACCACCCCGATCTACTACGTCAACGCCGAGCCGCATCTCGGGCACGCCTACTCGACCCTGGCCGCCGACGTGCTCGCCCGGCACATGCGCCAGCGGGGGGAGGACGTCTTCTTCCTCACCGGGACCGACGAGCACGGCGAGCCGATCGAGACCGCGGCCGAGCGCGAGGGGATCTCGCCGCAGGAGCTGGCCGACCGCAACGCCGAGAAGTTTCGCCAGATGATGCCGATCATCGACGCCACTAACGACTTCTTCATCCGCACCTCCGACCCGCGTCACAAGGAACGGGTCGCCGAGGTCATGCAGCGGGTCTACGACAACGGCTGGGTGACGAAGGGGACCTACGAGGGCTGGTACTGCCCGCGCTGCGCCGACTTCAAGACCGAGCGCGAGCTGGGCCCCGGCCAGACCTGCGCGATCCACGAGATCCCGCTCGAGCGGGTCAAGGAGGAGAACTGGTTCTTCCGCCTCTCCGCCTTCCAGGCCCAGCTCGAAGGGCTCTACGAGGAACGCCCGGACTTCGTCGTCCCCGAGTTCCGCCGCAACGAGGCGGTCTCCTTCATCAAAGGGGGCTTGGAGGACGTCTCGCTCTCACGGCCGACGCTGAAGTGGGGGTTGCCGCTCCCCTGGGACCCCGAGCAGCGCATGTACGTCTGGTTCGACGCGCTGCTCAACTACGTCACCGCGCTCGGCTTCGCCCACGAGGGCGAGGACCTGACCGACCGTTACTGGCCGGCCTCGCTGCACGTGCTCGGCAAGGACATCCTCAAGTTCCACGCGGTGATCTGGCCGGCGCTGCTCTGGGCCGCCGACCTCGAGCCGCCGCGGCGGATGACGATCCACGGCTATCTGCTGATGGGCGAGAAGAAGATGTCGAAGAGCCTCGGCAACGTGCTCGACCCCTTCGAGGTGATCGAGCGCTTCGGCGCCGACGCGCTGCGCTTCTACTGCTTCCGCGAGGTCAGCTTCGGCCAGGACGGCTCGATCTCGACCGCCGGCTTCGAGGCCCGCTACGAGACCGAGCTCGCCAACGACTTCGGCAACCTCGCCAGCCGCGTATTGGCGATGGTCGACCGCTACCGGGCGGGCACGGTGCCCGCGGCGCAGGTCGACGCGGTCCTCGCCGAGGACTTCGAAGGCGCCGTCGGCCGCTTCGGCGAGCTCCTCGACCGCGCCGAGCTGAGCCAGGCGCTGGAGGAGGCCTGGAAGCTGGTGCGTCGCCTCAATCGCTACGTCGAGGAGACGCGGCCCTGGGACCTGGCCAAGGACGAGGCCGACCCCGAGCGACTCGACGAAGTCCTCTACAACCTCTGCGAGGGCCTGCGGGTGACGACGCTGCTGCTGGTTCCTTACCTGCCGCGGACGAGCGAGCGGCTGCTCACGGCGCTGGGAGAGGGCTCCCGCACCCTGGCCGAGCTCGGCTCGCGCCCCGGCGGCCAGCAGGTCGAGCGGGTCCCGGCGCTCTTCCCCAAGATCGAGAGCCCCACAGCTTGAAGCTTCCACCGTAAGGGGTGGGGCGGGATAGGCTGGGAGCCGTGATCGACTCCCACACCCACCTCTTCTACTGCAAGCGGCCCGAGGCCGAGATCGTTGCGGCGGCGGAAGAGGCAGGCGTCGCGCGGATGCTCAACGTCGGCCTGGACAGGCCGACGAACCGACTCGCGCTCGCTTCGGCCGAATGCCACGCGAGCGTCTTCGCCACGGTCGGCTGCCATCCGACCGAGGCCGACGGGTTCGACGACGAGTTCGCCGAGGAGATCGCCGGCTTTGCGGGGGACAAAGAGAAGGTGAGGGCGATCGGCGAGACCGGGATCGACTACTACCGCGACACCGTGAGTCCCGCCGATCAGCACCGCGCCTTCGAAGCTCAGATCGAGATCGCCGCCGACCGTGGGCTGCCGATCGTGATCCACGCCCGCGATCCCGATGGCGAGACCGGCGCCGTCGACGACGTCTTCTCGATCCTCGACGCGCGCGGCGACGGCGTCGACGTGATCCTGCACTGCTTCCTCGCCCCCTGGCGGGTGCGGGACGCGATCGACCGTGGCTGGTACTGCTCCTTTTCGGGAATCGTCACCTATCCCGACTTCGACGAGCTGCGCAAGGCTGCGGCGAGGCTGCCCGACGAGCTGGTCCTGGTCGAGACCGACGCTCCGTTCCTGACACCGCAGGCGCACAGTGGCAACCACAACGAGCCGGCATTCGTCGTTGCCACCGCGGAGGTCGTCGCCGAGGTTCGCGGCGTCTCCTACGAAGAGCTGGAGCGTACGGTCGAGGCCAACGCGCGGACGCTGTTCGGCTGGTAGCCAGCGGCGGTGGTCCGGCTAGGCCAGAACTTCCTCGCCGACCCCAACCTGCTCGACGCGATCGTGCGCGACGCCGAGCTGGGGGAGGGCGACGTCGTGCTCGAGGTCGGGGCGGGAGAAGGCGTGTTGACCGAGCGGCTGGCCGCCGCCGCCGCCCACGTGCACGCGGTCGAGATCGATCGGCGCCTGGAGCCGACGCTGGCGGCGCTCGTCGGCACCAACGTAAGCCTGCACTGGGAGGACGCGATGGACGTCGACCTGGCGGGCCTCGATCCGCCCCCCACGGCGATGGTCGCCAACCTGCCCTATGCGGTGGCGACGCCGGTGATCGTGCGCACCGTCGCCGAGCTGCCCTCGCTGCGGCGCTGGACGGTGATGGTCCAGCGCGAGATCGCCGACCGCATTCGCGCCGCGTCCGGCAATCGCACGTACGCCGCTCCGAGCGCGACCGTCCAGCTGGCCTGCGAGGTATGGCTGCTGCGCACGGTCGACCCCGCCGTGTTCAAGCCGCGGCCCCGAGTCGAGTCGGCGATCCTCGGAATGCGCCGCACCGGCCCGCCGCCCGACGAGCCGACGCGGGAGCTGATCCGGGCCGCCTTCGCCCACCGCCGCAAGTCGCTCGCCCGCTCGCTCGAGCACGTCAGGCCCGGGTCGCTGGCGGAAGCGCGGGCGGCTCTCGAGGCCATGGGCCTGCCCGCCGACGCCCGCGCCGAGGCGCTCGCCCCCGAGGATTTCGTCGCGCTGTCGGCGAAGCTCCGCGAAGGCGCCTGAGCCGTCTCGCCCATGCAGACCTACGCCCCCGCCAAGCTCAACCTCTGTCTCTATCTGGGGGCGCCCCGCGCGGACGGCCTGCACGAGCTCTGCTCGCTGTTCGAGCCGCTGGCCCTCGCCGACCGCATCGAGGTCGGTGAGGCCGAGCGCGACGAGGTCATCTGCCCGGGGGTCGAGGGGGAGAACCTGGCGGCGCGGGCGCTGGCGGCGCTGCGCGCCGCCAGCTGGGATCGTACGCCGCTGCGGATCGAGATCGAGAAGCGGATCCCGATCGCGGCCGGGCTTGGCGGGGGCAGTGCCGACGCCGCCGCCGTGCTGCGCCTGGCGCGGGGCGAGGTCGCCGACCTTGGGGAGATCGCCGCCGGGTTGGGCGCCGACGTGCCGTCGCAGCTGACGCCCGCGCTGGCGCTGGTGCGGGGCGCTGGCGAGCAGGTGGAAAGGCTGCCCGCGCCGGTGCCCCACGCCGTCGTCCTTCTGCCCGATGGCGGTGGTCTCAGCACCGCCGAGGTCTTCGCCGAGGCCGACCGGCTGGGGCTCGGACGCCGGGCGGAGGAGCTCGAAGAGCTGGCCGGCAGCCTGCGCACCGTGGCGGGCGAGGGCGCCTCGCCGCTCGACTATCCCGAGCTGCTCGTCAACGACCTCGAGCCGGCAGCGACCTCGCTGTGGCCGCGGATCGGCGCGGCGCTCGAGCTGCTGCGCGGCGCGGGCGCCGCGAAGGCGCTGCTCACCGGCTCGGGCCCCACAGTGTTCGGGCTCTTCCCCGAGCTCGTCGCGGCCCAGGCAGCGGCAGAGCGCCTCGGCCGCGACGACGCGATCGTCTGTGAGGCGGGGACGGCGGAGGCGTCGCGGTGAAGCTGCCGGGGGAGGGGGGCAGCAGGCGCAAACGGCTGCTGGTTATCGCGATCGTCGTGGCCGTCGCGGTCGGCTACTACCTGCTCGGCCGGGAGATCGGCCACATCGACCTGCAGCAGCTGCTCGAAGACGTCTCCGACACCCTCGGCGCCTGGACCTATCTGCTGGTCGGGGCCTTCGCCTTCGCCGAGACGGGCGCCTTCGTCGGCCTCGTCGTCCCCGGCGAGACGGTGATGCTGATCGGCGGCGCGGTCGCCGGGCAGGGCGCGATTGACATCTACCTGCTGATCGGGATCGCCTGGTTCTCGGCCTGGCTCGGCGACACGACGAGCTTCTTCGTCGGCCGCCGGCTGGGGCGCGGCTTCGTGCTCCGCCACGGTCCCCGGGTCGGCATCGGCCACGAGCGCTTCGAGAAAGTCGAGGCCTACTTCGACCGGCATGGCGGCAAGACGATCTTCATCGGTCGCTGGATCAGCCTGGTGCGGGCGCTGGCGCCGTTCGTCGCTGGCAGCTCGGAGATGCGCTATCGGGCTTTCCTTCCCTACAGCGTGCTCGGCACCGGGCTCTGGGCCAGCGGCCACATCATGATCGGCTACTTCTTCTCGCGCAGCGTCGAGAGCGCCGCCAAGTACGCGGGCCGCGGCGCCTTCCTGCTGGCGAGCACGATCGTCGTCGTCGTCGCGATCGTCGCCGCGGTTCGCCACCTGCGGGTGGAGGAGAACCGCCGCGCGATCGTCGCCTGGCTCGAGCGCCACGCTGCGACCCGCTGGCTGGTCGAGCTCGCGCGCCGCTTCCGCCCGCAGCTGCTCTTCCTCTGGGAGCGTGTCACGCCCGGCGGCACCTTCGGGCTCGAGTTCACCTCGCTGATGGCGATCCTCGCCGTCTCCGGTTTCGTCCTCGTCGGCTACACGGTCGTGATCGGTGGTGACCCCGGGCCGACGCCGGGTGACACGACGGCATTCGAAATCGTCGAACGGCTCGACGCCGGCTGGCTCGTCGACCTCGCCAAGCTCTTCACTCGTCTCGGCTCGTTCGCCCTCGTCGGCCCGCTCGCTTTCGTCTGCGCAGCGTTGCTCGTCGCCCGCCGCCGCTGGGCCGAGCTCTGGGTCCTGGTCGCCGGCATGGCGCTGATCTACCTCGGCGTGCACGAGCTCAAGGCGATCGTCGACCGGCCCCGGCCCGGCGGCGGCCTGGTCGAGGTTTCGGGCTCCTCCTTCCCCAGCGCCCACGCCGCCTACTCGACCTTCTACGTCTGGCTCGCGGTGACGATCGTGATGCGGCTGCGGCCGGGGATGGCGCGTGGGGCGCTCGCGGTCGCGGTGGGAATCGCCCTGACGGCGCTGGTCGGGCTCTCCCGCGTCTACCTCGGCGTCCACTACCTGAGCGACGTCAGCGCCGGCTGGGCGCTTGGCGCCGCCTCCTTTTCGCTCTGCGCTGCGCTGGCCCTCGTCATCGTCACCGTGCGTCAGAATGGCCTCGATGAGCGGCATCCCGATCCTGCTAGCGCTGGAGAAGATTGAAGATGAGTACCTGCTGTTCGGCAGCGCCGGGCTGATCGCGCTCGTCGCCTTCGTCGGTCTGATCCTCGTGCCCGCCGTCGGCGCCTACGGGAGGCTGTGGGAGAAGGCGGCTGCCGGCGTGCTCTCCGTCTTCGTTTTGGCGGCTCTCGTGGTGGTCGGGGTCGTCGCCGGCCTCGTCATCGTCTGGCAGTACAACGACCTCGCCCATCTGTTCTAGCTCCTCGCGCTCGCTCGCTGGGGATAATGGGCCGATGCCAGCCGCCTCGAAAGGGCAGAAAAGACCTGCAAAGACGGAGAATGTGGGCACGCTTGACGCGCTTTCCGAAGCGGTCGAGTCGGGCGCCGGCCTGCCGGCCGTGGCGCGGGCGGCGGCGCGGGTGCTGGACGCCAGCGTCGCCCTGATCGACCGCTCCAGCGCCGTGCTCGCGGTCGCCGGCGCCTCCCCTGACCAGGAGCGCAAGCTGCTCGCCGGCGGGGAGGGCGTGACGCGAGTCGAGCTGCGCGTCGCCGACGCCGCCGTCGGCGAGCTGCGCTACCGGGCGGCCAGCGCGCCGGAGCCGGCGATCGCCCGCATGGTGACGACGCTGCTGGCGCTGGAGCTCGAGCGCTCGCGCTCGCCGGAGTGGGAGAGCGAGGAGGTCGCCGGCGCCTTCGTCGCCGCGGTGCTCGCGCGCGAGGTGACCGACCGGCGCGACATCGAAGCTCGCGCCGCCGACCTCGGCGCCGACCTCGGCAAGGGCGCGGGCGTGCTCATCCTGCACGCCGCGCCGCGCTCGGCGCAGACGGGCGAGTGGCGCGCCCGCGTGCTGACCCTGGCGCAGCGGGCGCTGCGCTCGCTGGCACCGGGGGCGCTGGCCAGCTCCAGCGGCGAGGAGGCGGCGGAGATCGCCGCCATCGTCCCCGCCGAGGACGACGCCCGCGTCGAGCGGGCCGCGGCCGGGCTCGCGCGCGAGCTCGAGGACGGCCTCGGCGGCTTCCACCTGACGACCGGCTACAGCCGGCACGCCGCCGACCCCGTCGACCTCTACCGGGCCGGCAACGAGGCCCGCCTCGCGGTCAACGTCGGCGAGGCCGAAGGCCGCCCCCTGCTCGCCTTCGAGGAAACGGGCTCCTACCGGCTGCTGCTGCCGGCGATGAGCGAGGACCCGCGGGAGCTGGAGCGCTTCTACGCGGAGACGATCGCGCCGCTGGCCGCCTACGACGAGCAGTACGAGACGGAGCTGGTGGCGACGGTCGAGGCCTTCCTCGACAACGACGGCAACGTCGCCGCCACCGCCAAACAGCTCTTCACCCATCGCCACACGATCCGCTACCGGCTGGAGCGGGTGAAGGAGCTCTGCGGCCACGACGTCTCCGCCACCGAGGGCCGCGAGAAGCTCGGCCTCGGCCTGAAAACGATGCGCGTGCTCGGCATCGCCGCGCCGCGCGGGCCGGCGCAGGAGCCGGGGTCCGAAGCGGGCAAGGTGCCGAGGTCGGCGGAGGAGTAGCTATTCCGGGGAGAGGATTCGAACCCCTTCCTTCAGGGCCAAGACCTGATGTGCTGGACCAGTTACACCACCCCGGATCGGGCACCGACCATACCGGTCTCACGGGACGTAGCTTTCTGTCTGAGGCACGAACTAATGTTCGGTTCATGCCTAGGTACGACGAGGCGGAAGCCCGAGCAGCCGTAGCAGTTTCCCGCTCGTACAGCGAGGTCTTGCGTCGTTTGGGCATGCGTCCTGCTGGTGGGAATCACAGGCTTGTTCGCAAATACGTGGACGAGGTTTGGCAGATTCCAACCGATCATTTCGATGCCGGCGGCGCCTCTATTCGTCACTTCCAGAAGGCCCCGGCTCCACTTGAGAAAGTTCTTGTTGCGGGTTCGACTTACTCGCGAAATAGCCTCAAGCTGCGTCTATATGAGGAGGGCTTGAAGGAACGCCGTTGCGAGCATTGCGGTCAAGACGAAAATTGGCGCGGACGCTCGATGTCGCTAATTCTCGACCACGTCAATGGAGTGCCCGACGACAACCGACTTGAAAACCTTCGGATCGTCTGCCCAAATTGCGCGGCCACACTCGACACCCACTGCGGCCGGAAAAATCGTCGGGAGCCAGCAAGGCGGGCGTGTCGGCGCTGTGGCATGAAGTTCACGGCGAAATACCGGACGCACAAGTACTGCTCGCGTGCCTGTGGCACGAAATGGGACCGAAAGTCTTTGCGGGGCAGGCCAAACCCCAGCGGAAGGAAAGTCGAGCGCCCGCCCTACGAGCGGCTGCTCGAGGAGATCGAGGCGACCAGCTACCTCGCGGTCGGCCGTAAGTACGGCGTCTCGGACAACGCCGTGCGCAAGTGGGTTCGCTGGTACGAGCGGCAGCGCGAACGGGAAGCGGCCGAGCGGGAGGGTGCGGCAGATGCGGCTTGATCCCGTCCGCTGGCCCGCTTAGGGTCGCTTCATGGAGACGAGCGCGGCGCGGATAGATCCGGAGGCTCGCGAGGGGTTGCGGCGCGCCTGGAAAGAGCTGATGACGATCGGCGTGCTGGCGATCGTGCTCGGCTGTGTGGCGATCGTCGTGCCCGCGGTGGCCGCGGTCGGCACCGCGATCTTCATCGGCATCATCCTGATCGTCGCCGGCATGTTCCTGACGGCGGCCGCCTTCATGGCACCCTCCGTCGGCAGCCTGATCGTGCGCCTGCTCTGGGCCCTGCTGACCGTGGTCGTCGGCGTCTGGCTGCTGGCCGAACCGCACAAGGGCGCGGTCAGCCTCACCCTTCTGCTCGGCATCTACTTCCTGCTGATGGGCGTCACCCGGATCGCCGTCGCGATCGCCGCCCACGGCCGCGAGGGCGCCGGCATCCTCGGCCTCAGCGGCGCCGCCGGCCTCCTGATCGGCATCCTCGTCCTCGCCAAGTTCCCCAGCAGCGCCGACTGGGCGATCGGCCTCCTAGTCGGCATCGACCTGATCTTTGCCGGCTGGATGCTGACCAGCGTCGCCATGGTCGGCAAAGAGCTGTCGAAGGCTGACTGAAGCGCTTCGGCGCGCGGGTCCTGGCGTGGGCGGGGCGCCACTCGTTCCGACAAGTGCCGAGCTAATGAGCTCGGCACTTTGAGTATCCGCCGGCCTGAGTGGCGCCCCGCCCACGTCACCCGCGCGAGGAATCGCCTCAGCAAGCGGAAGGGTGCCCCTCTCCTCTCCCAACCCCACTACGATCCTGACGTGGAGTCTCCCCTCGTCTTGGTCATGGCGGCCGGTGAGGGAACGCGTATGCGTTCCAACCTGCCGAAGATGCAACACCGCGTCTGCGGCCGGCCGATGGTTGCCTGGCCGATCCTGGCCGCGCGCGAGGCGACGGGGGCGGAGTGGGTCGTCGCGATCGACTCGCCGAAGGAAAACAGCGCTCCCGGCCTGCCCGACAACGTTCGGATCGTCGTCCAGCCCAAGCCCGACGGCACCGGCGGGGCGGTGCGCGCCGCTCTGCCGCTGATCGAGGAGGCCGAGACGGTGCTCGTCCTCTCCGGCGACGTGCCGCTGATCTCCGCGGAGACGATCTCGAGCCTGCTCGCCGCCCACGAATCCTCCGGAGCGGCGGCGACGATGCTGACGATCGAGCTCGAGGACCCGGGCTCCTACGGCCGCGTCGTCCGCGCCGGGTCGGGCGAGGTCGAGCGCGTGGTCGAGGCCAAGGCGGCGGGCGACGCGACGCCCGAGCAGCTCGCGATCCGCGAGATCAACGCCGGCACCTACGTCTTCGCCGCCGAGCCGCTCGCCGCCGCGCTCGCCGGCCTCTCCAGCGACAACGCCCAGGGCGAGTACTACCTGCCTGACGTGCTGCCTGCCCTGCGCGCCGCCGGCCACTCGGTCGCCGCCCACCTGACCGACGACCTCGCCGTGACGATGGGCGTCAACAACCGCGTCGACCTCGCCGCGGTCGAGGCCGAGGGGCGCCGCCGCATCCTCCAGCGCCACATGCTTGCCGGGGTGACCGTCGTCGATCCGGCCTCGACCTGGATCGAGGCCGACGTCGAGATCGCCGCCGACGCCCGAATTGAGCCGGGCACCAGCCTGCGCGGTCGCACGACGATCGGCCCCGGCGCGACCGTGGGCCCGCTCAGCACCGTGCTCGACTCGCGGATCGGCGAGGGCGCCTCGGTCCTGCACTCCTACCTCGTCGAATGCGACGTGGGTGAGAGCGCCCAGGTCGGGCCCTTCGCCTACCTGCGCCCGGACGCGCGGCTGGCGCGCGGGGCGAAGGCGGGGACCTTCGTCGAGGTCAAGAACTCGCGGATCGGCGAGGGCGCCAAGGTGCCCCACCTCGCCTACGTCGGCGACGCCGAGGTCGGCGCCGCCAGCAACCTCGGCGCCGGCACGATCACCGCCAACTACGACGGTTTCCGCAAGAACCGGACAACGATCGGCGCCAAGGTCCGCATCGGCGTTGACACGATGCTGATCGCGCCGGTAGAAGTCGGCGACGGGGCCTACACTGGCGCCGGAGCGGTGATCAAGCGCGACGTGCCCGAGGGCGCGCTCGCGGTCAGCGAGAACGAGCAACGGAACATCGAGGGTTTCGCCGAGCGCAAGGCGGCGGAGATGGAAGAGGAGCAACGGTGAGCACGATCGAGGAGCGTCCCCAGGCGGTGGCCCAGAGCGCCATCACCCACGACTACTCCAAGCGCCTGATGGTCTTCGGCGGCCGCAGCTCGATGGAGCTCGCCGCCAAGGTCGCCGGCAAGCTCGAAGTCGACCTCGGCCAGGTGACGCTCAAGACCTTTGCCAACGGCGAGGTCTACTGCCGCTACGAGGAGTCGATCCGGGGCGCCGACGTCTTCCTCGTCCAGTCGACGAGCGCCAACGAGCAGACCGAGATGACGCCCAATGATGCGCTGATGGAGCTGCTGACGATGATCGACGCGGCGCAGGGTGCTTCGGCGCACCGCATCATCGCCGTCATGCCCTGGTACGGCTACGCCCGCCAGGACAAGAAGTCTGCCCCCCGCGAGCCGATCTCCGCCCGCATCGTCGCCAAGTGCCTGGAGGGAGTGGGAGTCGACCGCGTCCTCACTATGGACCTGCACGCCGGCCAGGTGCAGGGTTTCTTCCACGTCCCGGTCGACCACATGACGGCGATGCCGATGCTGACCCAGTGGTTCGCCGACCAGTACCCGGCCGAGGACCTTGTGATCGTCTCCCCCGACGCTGGCCGGGTGAAGACGGCACGCAACTTCGCCCGCCGCATCGGCACCCACTGGGCGGTGATGGAGAAGGAGCGCCCGGCCCAGCAGGTGGCCGAGATCGGCTACGTGGTCGGCGACGTCAAAGGGAAGACCGCGGTCCTGGTAGACGACATGATCGACACCGCGGGCACGCTCTGCGCGGCCGCCCAGACCGTGCTCGACGAGGGCGCGGCGCGGGTGATCGCCTGCGCCACCCACGGCGTCTTCTCCGGCCCAGCCTATGAACGGCTCGCCTACGAGAGCTCGAACATCGAGAAGATCGTCGTCAGCGACACGATCCCGCTGCGTCCCGGCGCGCCCGACAACATCACGGTCCTCTCGACCGCCGGCACCTTCGCCGACTCGATCCGCCGCATCTTCGTCGACGACTCCGTCTCGGAGATCTTCGCCGGCGAGAACCAGCTGTTCTGATGCCGGACGGCCTACGGCTGGTTGGCCACAAGGGGGCCGATTTGATCGCGCCGGGGAACACGATCGAGAGCTTCCACGCCGCGGTCGAGCACGGCGTCGACACGATCGAGCTAGACGTGCTCTGGCTACGCGATGCGCATCTACCGCTGGAGGAGCGGGCGCCGCTGGTCGTCGCCCATGACTGGGCCGACGCCGAACGGCGCACGCCGCTGGCGCTGACCGAGGCGCTCGACGCCTTCCTCGAGCCGCCGCTCGACCGGGTCGAGATCGACGTCGACATCAAGCTGCCGGGCCGCGAGGAGGAGATCGTCACGGCCCTGCGCGAGCGCGACCTGATCGAGCGGGCGATGGTCTCGACCATGGAGCTCTACTCCCTCGGTCGCGTCCTCGAGCTCGAGCCGAAGCTGCGCCGCGGCTGGACCTACCCCAAGGTGACCAGGGACTGGGCCTCCAAGCGCTGGGCCAGGGCGCCGATGCTCGCCGCTCTGGTCGCGATGCGCCGGCGCCTGCCGGGACTCGCGGCCGAGAAGCTGCCCAGGCTCGGCGTCGAGTCGATGTGGGTCTACCACCCCCTGGTTAGCCGCCGCCTCGCCCGCATCGCCGAGCTGGCCCGCGTCGAGCTGATCGCCTGGACCGTCGACGACGTTTCCCGCATGCGCAAGCTCACCGCCGCCGGCGTCCACGGCCTGGTCAGCAACGACCCCCGCCTCTTCGCTCAGATCTCGTGATTCAAGCTGCCGGGGCGCCGGTCCGCGCGGTTTGAATCACGAGATCCTCGAGCCGGCTCGCTGGCCGGATCTCTATCCCGGGTCGACGCGTGCGATCGATCAAAAAGGCGAACTCGGTGAGGGAGTGGGGAAGCTCGCTCTGGTTGCTGCGGAATCTGGGGAACGAGATCTGTTCGCAAACCACGTGTCCGAACTCTGCAAGAAAGTCCAGCATGTCGTCTCTTGGAATCAGGCCATCCTCGCTGTAGCTGATCAAGAGCTTCGAACAGTCGATGGTCTCGATGGCTTGTGTGAATGCGTCCCAGAGCCGCAACTTGGAGCAGAAATCGGAGTACTGGTCCCGCCACGGCCTCAGACCGCTGACTCCGATTGCTTCGGGTGAGTCGCCGCGCGCGACTGTCTCGATAAGGTGGTAGTTGGCCGCGTACTGGCGCTTCGTATAAGGAGGGTCGAGGTAGCAGAGGTCGGCGCTCACCGATTGCGCCACGTCCTCGACGCGGCCTTTGGTGACGACGTGATCGGTGCGGGCCCCTCGATCGAACTCGCTCGGCAGCAGCTCGAGTGGCGTGGCAGCGGCTCGGGTCCATTGCGACCAGTAGTGGCCGTAGGTGCCGGCGATGTTGGCGACCCGGTTTGTGGCGAGGACGGCATCGTGGCGCAGCAGTGCCGCCTCGTTCTCGCTAAGGCACCCTGCCCCTTCGAGCTCGCCGAGACGGGTCATGATCGCGTCGAGCCGAGCGGCATTGGCGGCGGAGAGGTACTGGCGCGGCTTGCAGCCTTCGAGCGGGTTCCCGGCGGGACTGCACTCGCGGTGGAAGAAGCCCTCCAGCGGCGGCAGCGAGTTGAGCTCGGCGAGCACGCCGCCGTAGCCGTCTGTGTCTAGACGGTCAAACCGAGGCGGGCGCCCCAACTTGAGGCGGACGCGAGCGTGATGAACGGAGTAGGTCATCACGTCAGAGGCGATGACCCGGTAGCCGCGGGAGCGGAGTGCGGCCGCGACGCTGGCCGTGCCGCACATCAGGTCGGCAACCGTTCCCCCGGGCTCCACCTCGCGACCGATCAGCTCGAGCAGCCAGGGCAGCAGGCGGGTCTTGTTGCCGATGTAGCGGTAGGCCACTTCAGTTCACCACGAGCGGGTCGACGCTTGCATCGGGGGTCAGGCGCAGCGTGCTGATGCCTTCCAGGCTCTGTGCCTCGTTCAGGACTCGGGCGACCCAATACATGTCAGCGCCCTCGAAGTCGTAGAGGCCGGCGACTAGCCGCTCGATCTCGAGGTCAGTGGCGGCGGTCGGCCCGCGCCCCCCCCGTCGCGGCACCAGGTCGGCGATCGCGATCGCTTGGCGCCATTGCTGCGTCCCCGGCTCCGGATGAGGTATTGGCAGCCCGGCGAGCAGGCTCTGGGTCACGTAGGGGTGCGAGCGCCACTCGTTCTCGCCCGTGCGCTTGAGGTGCACCGCGAGCATCACCCGCGAGCAGAGCACGCCGAGCGCGTAGCGCAGGAGGAAGTCCGGCGTGTCCGGGGTGGCCCGAAAGTGGAAGACCGTCTGGGTCGTCAGGGCACGGCCGGAGTAGATCGCCGCCTTGAGACCGATGCCGGTCTTGCGAACCAGTAGGCGGTCGCCGGCTTGGACACCCCCCTTGTAGTTGATGCCGTCGATCCCGGTCTCTATTTCCCGGCTGGGCGCGCAGCGGTAACGGCGCACGTCCTCGCCGGCGATGAGAGGCTTCCAGTCCGCGCGCCGGGCTGCTTCGATCGGCCTGACGATCCTGCGGTGCGACGAGCGGGAGGGATCGATCACGGCCCCGCACTCGCAGCGCAATGGGGCAGAGCGGCGGGGTCGCGGCCGGCTCCGTTCGCAGTGGGCGCAGACGATCACTTCGCCGTGCTTGGAGAGCTCGACGCCCCGGCCGCCCTTCAGGGTCCGCGTCCAGTCGGCCGGTAGCCGGCAGACTGCCCTGACGTGCTTCAGATCGGCCTGGCGTAGGTCGACCGAGAAGGCCGCCCCGCCAGAGCGCGCGAAGCGTGACTGGGGCACCGAGTGGGCACCTGCAGCTGCTGCCGACTCCAATGTCTCCTCGCCCGCCAGCACCCGTTTGCGTTGGTCGGAGGAGAGTCGCAGGCACTCGATGGCGTGTCGGGGCGGTGCCGGGCCGCGCCGCAGGGCGACGACGGCGGTGCCGCGAAAGACGCCCTCGAAGAACCCCTCCCCAAGCCGCGCGACGAGGTCGAGCGTGCAGGTCTCCAGCAGGAACCTGCGCAGCGGCGCCCGGTCGGGAAAGAAGAGCGAGTCGGGCAGGATCAGGACGGCGGCGCCGCCGTCCGGGAGCAACTCCACCGCCAGCTCGAGGAATAGGTCGGCGCTGTCGCACTGGCCGCGGGCGAGCTGGAATGCCTCGCGCAGCTTGGTGCGGCTCGCCTCCAGCTCGATGCCCCAGGGTGGATTGAGCACGATCCCGTCGATTCGTTTCGCGTCCAGCTCGCGCAACAAAGAATCGAAACCCTTGAGTGATGCCGAGATTGCGTCGAGGCGGGTGAAGCGCCCTGTGGGCAGCGCTGCCGCTGCCCGGCGAATAGCGATCGGGTCTACGTCGGCGCCCAGTAGCCGCAGCGGTCGCGACGCCGCCGCCTCAACCGCACTCAGCAGCGCCCCCTCGCCGCAGGCAAAGTCGGCGATTGTGTGGGCGCCCTCGGGTAGCGAGTGGAGCAGCCGAGCGGCAACCCAGGCGGCAAGCGGCGCTGGCGTATAGACGGCCCCGGAGGTACGCGACCGAGTTGATTCCACGCGCCCACCCGTGGCGCTCAACGCAGAGGACATCGTTCGCGCAAGGCTACGGTTGGGGTCGGATGCCGCTGTTTGCGTATCGTGCCGACCAATGGCGAGGGTAACGCAGATCCTGTGGCGGCAGGTGACCGATTCGGACTTCGTCTGTGTCGAGCGGTCTCGCGAGAACACGCCGGTCGGCGGTGGCGGTCAGACATATTTCAGCCTCAGCTTTGGAGATCACTTGGACAAGGTGGACTTCGGCCGGTTCCTGGGTCTCGAACCTCCCGAGCGAATCGGGACGGAAAGGCCGCCAGTTCCGATCGAGGCGATTACTCTCGGGAATTCCGAGAGCAGCGAGGTGATCGAATTTCGCCCGCGGTATTCGAATCCAAGCGATTCGCGCGATCGCTACTACATCGCTCGCCAAAACCGACAACGAGACAATCAGGTTCGCCACCCCGCTTGGAGGGCGGACCGAGGGTTTCCGATCGCACCGGACGACATCGCGAGTAAGACGGATCCGCGAATGCCCGATCTCACGCAGCTCAAGCTGCTGGTTGGGCGTTGTGACGATGGCACCTATGTTGCGGACTACGTCAACGCCGATCGCTTGCCGATGGGTGCACCGGTACAGCTGGCGATTCTCTTCGAGCCAAACCGGTTTGCCGGCCCGGATGGCCTCATTGACCTGACCCCTGACCCGCCTTCGGTTGCAGAGTTGCAGAAGGCGCTGGATCGGGCCCGCGAACGACCGCGTCGGGATAGGCCCACCTCGCCTGAGATCGAGGACGCACGCGACGCCACAGCGCGATCTGCCGGAGGTCGCAGCTGGAGGGGGCAGGGTTTCAGGCAGTCATCCGATGAGCGCGTCGCAATCGATCGCCACGCGATGCAACGAGCTACGAGTTGGTTGGAATCGATGGGCTGGCAGGTGGTCGATCGATCGATCGACCACCCATACGACCTCTTTTGCCAGCGGGCGTCCGAGAAGCTGCACGTGGAGGTCAAGGGGACGACGTCCGATGGCGCTGCGGTCTTGCTGACTCCCAACGAGGTCGAGTTTGCGCGGTACGCCTCTCCCGAGATGGCGTTGCTGGTCGTCAGCCAGATTCGTCTGTCTGCCGACAGCGACGGCGCTGTGATCGCTTCTGGCGGGGATATCGAGCTTGTCCATCCTTGGGATATCGACCTAGATGGGGCGCTCGAGCCGACCGGCTTCGTCTATGACCGAGAGCCAACGCGTGACGACGATCGAGCCTAGACCGTGCCCGGTGTGGCGGTCGGCGGGGCGTTGCGGCCGCTGCGGGGCTTGACCGCCGACTCGAGCTCGGCGGGGGTGAAGCCGCCGACGGCCTCGCCGTCGAGGGCGTAGCGGTAGAGGGCGACGCCGAAGATGTTGCTGAGGGCGCTGGAGATCAGCATCGAGATCGCCAGGCCGATCACGCCGATCACGAGCAGCAGGGCGCCGACGAAGCTTGCCGAGGCCCAGACCATGAAGCCGGCGAAGATCAGCAGGGCGGAAGGCAGGACGCCGAAGAGAAAGACGGCGCCGCCGATCGCGATGTTACCCGTGATCTGCTGCCCCCAGCGCGAGCGGAAGAGGCCGGCGGAGCGCTTCAGGGTCCGCAACGGCCCGGTGCCCTCGATCGCGATCACAGGCACGGCGAGGAAGGTGATCAGCGACCAGCCCACCGCCAGCACCCGGCCGAAGATCTGGCCGAGCGTCCCCTGGCTCTCGATCGCGTTGAGCACGATGCCGATCACGGTCGAGACGGCCGCCCAGCCGGCGATCTGGGAGAAGCGCTCGCGCGAGACCGCGAGCCCGTCGCCGACCCGCGCTTCCTGCCCGCGGAAGATCATGTCGGCGGCCGCTGCCAGGCCGACGCTGAAGTAAGTGCCCACCAGGACGAGCAGGTAGAAGCCGATCACGGCGACCGCGCCGCCGACGGCGGCCTGGTCGCTCTCGATCAGGTAGAGGCCCGGCCCGACGACGACGATCGCGCAGACGATCGTCGCCACGCCGCCGTATAGCGGGAAGCGCAGCAGCTCGGGGTTCTCGCGCAGCAACCCCCAGCTCTTCTTGGTCAACTCCCAACCGCGGCGAATCCGGCTCATGCCCCGTCTCCTTCCAGCGCCCTCTCGGCAATCGGCGTTTGCACGACGCCTCTTCCCTCGAAGTACTCCCACTCCTCCTCGCCGAGCTCGGTCGCGGGCGGGTCGGCGTAGATCCACTCGCGCATGATCCGGTGCCAGTTGCGCTTGGCGCGCAGCTGGCCGAGCACGGCGACGACGCCGATTTCCATCCGCCGTCCCATCAGCTCGTCGGCGGGCAGCGACTCGCGCCGCATCAGGTCGTAGTACTCCGAGCGCGGATCGTTGGTCGACTCGATGATCTTCATCACCCGTTTGGCGCTGATCTCGACCTCGCGGTCCTCGATGAACCAGCCGCTGACCGCCATCGTGTGCTCGAGCAGGCGTTCGGCGTCGAGCTTCGACGGGTTCTTGACGAAGCCGAGGTCGTGGAAGGCGCGGCGCAACAGCTCCGGATCGCCGTGGAAGGCGGCGTCGATCGCGCGCTGCTCGAGCAGGATCTGCTCGCGGTCGAGCTTCTTCGTCATGCCGAAGTCGAGGAAGGCGACCCGCCCGTCCCCCATCAGGATGTAATTGCCCGGGTGGGGGTCGGCGTTGAAGTGCTGCAGGTGGTAGATCGAGCCGAAGCTGCCGCGGAAGACGATCTCGCCGAAGCGGCTGCGCTCCTCGTGCGGAAGCTCCTTGACCTGCTCGAAGCCGATCCCCTCGACCAACTCGGTGACCAGCACCCGTCGCCGGGAGAGCCGCGTCACCACTTCCGGAACGTAGATGAAGGGATGGTCGCGGTAGGCGCGGGCGAAGCTGCGCTGGTTCTGCGCCTCGTACTCGTAGTCGAGCTCCTCCATCACCCGCTCGCGCAGCTCCTTGGCGATCTCCTTGGCGTCGAGGCCCGGCGCCAGCGCCCGGGCGAGGCGGACGATCGTGCCGGCGTTCCGCAGGTCGGCGTCGAGCGCCTCGGCGATCCCCGGGTACTGGATCTTGACCGCGACCGCGCGCCCGTCGAGCAGCTCGGCCCGGTGCACCTGGCCGATCGAGGCCGCGGCGAAGGCCTCGTGCTCGAACTCGGCGAACATCTCGGAGAGCGGCTCGCCGTCGTACTCCTCCTCCAACACCTTCTCGACCTTCTCCCAGGGCATCGCCGGGGCGTCGGTGCGCAGCTTCGCCAGCTGCTCCTGATAGATCTCGCGGTACTCGTCGGGGATGAATTCCGTGTCGATGAAGGAGGCGAACTGCCCGAGCTTCATCGCCGCGCCCTTCATCTGGCCGAGCGCGCCGACCATCTTCATTGCCGTCTCGATGTGGCGCTGCTCGAGCCGTTCGCGGGCGTCGTCCTCGGAGCGGGCGACGTTCGTCGCCTTCGTCCCGGCGTAGCGGGCGCCCTGCATGCCGACGATCGAGCCGAGCTTCGCGGACCGTCGGATACGTCCCTTGGGGATCTTCGAGTCCTCGCTCACGCCCAAAAGGTTCCCATAGGCGGGTCGGCGAGCCAGGTGCGATCCCACACGGTTCTCTATCCTCTCCCGTCCGCATGGCGCAAACCCGCGAAAAGCTCAAGGCCGCACCGCGCACCGAGTTCGGCTCCCGCACCTCACGCCGCCTGCGGCGCGAGGGCCTGGTGCCCGGCGTCGTCTACAGCGGCGGCGCCGAGGCGCGCCCCTTCCAGGCCGCCGAACGCGACATCCGCGGCGTCCTCGCCGAAGGCGCGGCCCTCTTCGACCTCGAGATCGAGGGCGCGAAAGCCGTCCCGGTCGTGGTCAAGGAACAGCAGCACCACCCGGTGCGGGGCAGCCTCCAGCACATCGACCTGCAGGAGGTGCGGCTCGACGAGGCGATCCAGGCCGAGGTCGCGATCGAGCTCGAGGGGGCCGATTCCGCCCCCGGCGTCAAGGGCGGCGGCGTGCTCGAGCACGTCACGCGCGAGGTCACGGTGGAAGCGCTGCCGACCGCGATCCCCGACCGGATCGTCGTCGACGTCTCGGCGATGGAGGTCAACGACACGCTGGCCGCCTCGGCGCTGGTCATGCCCGAGGGCGCCACGCTCGTCGCCGACGATCCCGACGAGGTTACGATCGCGACGCTCTCGCCGCCGCGAGTCGAAGAAGTGGCCGAGCCCAGCGTCGAGGAGGAAGCCGAGCTGGTCGGCGAGGAGGGCGAGGCGCCCGCTGCCGAGGAGGGCGGCGAGGGCGAGGGCGAGTCGGGCGACTCCGGCGAGGAGTAGGCCCTGTCCATCTTCCGTCGCCGCCGCGGGGAGCAGGGCGCCGGCGAGCAGAGCGGCGAGCGCATCCTGATCGTCGGCCTGGGCAACCCGGGCAAGCGCTACGAGGGAACCCGCCACAACGTCGGCTTCGAGGTCGGCGCCGAGCTCTCGCGCCGCTGGGACCTGCCGAGGGCGAAGAGCAAGTTCGGCGGCCTGATCGCGGAAGGCCGGGCCGGTCCGGGGGGACCGCGGCTGGCGATCCTCCTGCCGCAGACTCAGATGAACGTCTCGGGCGATTCCGCCGGGCCGGCACGCGGCGCGCTCAGGGTGCCGCTCGACCGCGTCGTCGTCCTCCACGACGAGATCGACCTGCCCTTCGGCGAGGTCCGCGCGCGGCTCGGCGGCGGCCTCGCCGGCCACAACGGCCTCAAGAGCCTCAGACGGGGCTTCGGCGACACCGAGTTTTGGCGCGTGCGGGTGGGAGTCGGCCGGCCAGACTCGACCGACCCCGAGATCGTCGCCTCCTACGTGCTCGGCCGCTTCCGCGAGCCGCGTGCCGAGGTCGAGGCGCTGATCGGGCGCGCCGCCGACGAGGCCGAGCGCCTCGTCGAGCAGCTAGCTTCCACCGTCGATGAGTGAGGAGCGAACCAGCTACGAGGTGACCGAGGGCGGCGTCGCCGTTCTGCGCCTGACCCGGCCCGAGGCGCGCAACGCGATCGACACCCGGATGCTGCTCGAGATGCTCGAGCACCTGGCGGTGGCCCGGGGCGACGAGGCCGTGCGGGTGCTGGCGATCAGCTCCGCCGACCACATGGGCCTCTCGGCGGGCGCCGACGTCAAGGAGGACCTCAACGAGGAGGACAAGGTCCGCCGCATGCGGCTCTTCGCCGATCTCTACGACGCGGTCGTCGCCTTTCCCCGGCCGACGGTTGCCGCCTGTCACGGAGACGTGGTCGGCGGCGGCGCCGAGATCGCCGTCGCCTGCGACCTCCGAGTCGGCGGCTCTAACCTGCGCATGCGCTTTCCCGGCGCGGCGCTCGGCGTCCCGGTCGGCCCCGCGCGCCTGGTCACACTCTGCGGTCTCGCCACGGCCAAGTACCTGCTGTTGACCTCGCGCACGGTCGGCGCCGACGAGGCGCTCCGCCTCGGCCTCGTCAACCGTATCGTCCCCGCCGCCGCCACCGAGGAGTCGGCGCTCGCGCTCGCCGCCGAGGTCGCGGCCCACCCACCCGAGGCCGTCGCCCGCCTCAAGTCGATGCTCCACGAGTGGGACGACGTAGTCGCCCGCTCTTTGAAAGAGGGCATCGGCCAGGTCGAGTGGCAGCGCTCCGGCCCGGGTCTGCCGTCGCACCGCGATTGAGAGGACTGCCCCGATAGGGGGCGGAACGTTTTAGCTTTTCGTAGTGTGGCTTGAGGTGCCAGCCCGCCTGGTCTTCACCGGAAAGCGCAAGTGGAGCCCCCCTATCGGGGCAGGCCCCCACCCGCCGCCGCCTCGCCGATCCCGGCCGCCACGGCCATGATCGAGACCTGGGGGTTGACCCCGGGGCAGCTGGGCAGGACCGAGCCGTCGGCGACCCAGACGCCCGCGACGCCGCGCAGGCGGCCGTCGGGGTCGACCGGGTGGCGGGCGGGATCGGAGCCGGCGGCGGCGGTGCCGCTGGGGTGGAAGGCGGCGAGGCGCAGGCGGCGCACGTCGAGGCGCTCGATCGCTGCCTCGATCTCCGACTCGGCCCGCACCGCCGGCGCGCCGCCACCCAGTTCGACGTCCTTTGCCCCGGCGGCCAGCATCACCCGCGCCATCGCGCCGACTGCCTTCGCCAGGCGGCCGGCGTCGGCGCGCGCCAGCCGGTAGTAGACGATCGGGCCGCGGGCGCCGAAGACGCGGCCGGAGGGCGCGTCGCCGATCATCGCCCCGAGCGTCGCCGTGTTGGCGGCGCGGTCGAGGCGGTTCAAGAGGTGAGTGCCGTAGCCGGGCGCCGAGACGGCCCCCATCCCCGGCGGCGTCGAGGTCGCCTCGAGCAGGATCCCCTCGCGCTCGTGCAGCTCTTCGATGCCGACGCTCTGCATCACGCCCCGCCAGGGAATCACCTCCTCCTCGAAGCTCGCCGTGATCCCGGTCGCCGGATGGATCGAGAGGTTGCGGCCGAGGCGGGGATGGCGGCCGAGGCCGCTGCGTCGCAGTAGCGGCGGGGTCGGGATCGCGCCCGCGGCGACGACGACGAGCGGGGCTGAGATCCGCATCTCGCTGCCGTCGGCGCGGCGTCCGGCCACGCCCACGGCCCGTCCGCCCTCGGCCAGGACCTCGCGCACGTGCAAGCCCGAGACGATCCGCGCGCCCCCCGCGCAGGCCTGCGGCAGCGCGTTCAGGTGAACGCCGTTCTTGGCGTTGTTGGGGCAGCCGATCGCGCACTGACAGGCGCCGCGGCATCCGGGCGCGTTGCGCCGCAGCGGCGCCGCCTCCCAGCCGAGCGCCCGCGCCCCCCGCAGCGAGAGTTCGCCGTTGCGCCCCAGCACCTCCATCGGCGCCGGCGCCACGCCGATCGTCGCTTCGACGTCGGCGACCCTGGGCCCGAGCAGCTCCGGTTCGGCGTGCGCCAGCCCGTGGTCCTCGTACCAGGAGCGGGCGACCGGGACGGGAGGCCGGTAGCAGGTGCCCGAGTTGATCACGGTGGTGCCGCCGACGGCCCGGCCGAGCGGCAGCGCGATCGGCGGGTAGCCGAGCGCCATCGTCGTGCCTCCGTCGCGGTAGAGCGAGGCGAAGCGGTCAAGGGGATGCGAGTCGCGGATCCGGTCGGCCGTCCAGCGCTCGCCTTCCTCGACGATCACGGTCTCCAGCCCCGCCCGGGCCAGCGCCCGCGCCGCGAAGGCGCCGCCGGCGCCCGAGCCGACCACGATCGCGTCGCAGCTCGTCCTCGCCGGCCACTCCTCGACCGGCGTCAGGTCCAGGACGCCGTCGGGATTGGACGGCTCGTGCCGCGACCCGACCGCGGCGATCTCGCCGGCGAAGGCGTCGGCTCCATGGGCGAGGAGGACGATCGACTTGACCGTGTCGAGGGCCGGCGAGCCGCCAAGCCGCGCGAACTCGCCGAGCAGTGCTTCCCTCCGCGGCGCCGGCAGCGAGCCCAGGCGCCGCCCGCCGCGCGCCAGCGAGAAGGCCTCGACCCCGACCAGGGCGGCAGCGAGCCCGGCCCGCGATGCCGCCGGCATGCGGTCGACCATCCGCCTGGCGACGCTCGCAACCCGCTCTGGGTCCGGTCCCCCCGACTCGGGCGGCAGTATCGCCGCCGCCACCTCTCCCAGCGCGGACATTGCCGGGCCATACTAGGTCGTTACCGAATGAAGGCGAAGCCTACGCCCAGCTGGTCGCGTCGAGCGCGGTCCGTCCGGCGAAGCGCTCGGGTTCGGCGAGGGCGTCGTCGGCGACGTCGCGACAGCGGACGAGGATGACGTCGCCGGCGGCGACTCGGTCGAGCAGCGCGTCGAGGTTCTCGGTGCCGAGCCAGTCGAGCATGAAGGGATGGAGGACGATCGCCAGGAAGCCGCCGCTCTCGGCGAGCCCGTCGAGCTCCGCCGCCAGCGAGGCGACGAAGGCAGCCGGCTCGACCGGGTCGGGCGAGCCGGTCATCCGCTCGCGGGCGCCGGCTAGCGGCGGCAGCACGCAGCTGGCGTCGAGGTGGCGCCACTGGAACGGAAGCAACGCGACACCGTCCTCGACGCCCGCGCCCATCCCCGCCGGCGAGCAGTAGCGCAGGCCGGCTTCGCGCAGGACGCGGACGCCGCCCGGGCCGAGCCGTCCGCCCGGCGGCCGCAGACCCGCGATCTCGAGCCCGATCCGCGCGAAGGCATCGACGCCCCGTCCAAGGTTCTCCACCTGCCCGGCGGCGCTCAGCTTGTCCCACTGCTCGTGGCGCCAGGCGTGGTATGCGACCTCGTGGCCGCGGGCGTCGATCTCGCCCAGCAGGTCGGGATAGAGCTCGGCGTTAATGCCCTCGAGGAAGAAGGTGGCGGCGATCCCGCGCTCGCCGAGCCGCTCGAGCAGCGCCGGCACGACCTCGGTCGCGGTCGGGTGCCCGCCCAAGACGGCGTCGGCCGGCAGCGCCCCCATCTCCAGCTCCGCCGCCTCGCCCAAGTTGTCGAACGTCAGGGAAACGGTGCCGATGGGCTGATTTCCGCTCTTATACAGCGCTTTTCGGCCCATCGGCCTATTCCCGCAGCGCCGGGCTCCAGCGCTCGGGCTCGAGCTCGGCCTGCTCGCGCGCCCACTCGAAGTGGTGCTTCGCCGAGGCGAGCAGGACGGGGAAGTTGAGCAGGCCGAAGATCGCGAAGCGCCGCGCTCCGGGCCGGTTGGCGGCGGGCAGGCTGAGCGCGCTGCAGGCCAGCCAGAACCAGAGCACCGCGTTGTAGGCGGGCAGCTGGTCCTCGCTCAGGCCCTCGGCCTCATCGAGCATCGGCACTCCGTTGTGCGGGGACCAGGGCCAGGCCTTGAAGTGGACCGCGACTCCGGCGACCCCGATGCCGGCGCTGAAGGCCGAGATCCGCCGCGCCCACTCGCCGTCGCGAAGCGCGGCGCCGAGCGCCAGCGGAAAGTAGGCGCTCCACATCGCGACGGCGCCGCGCCGCCCGAGGAAGGGCTCAAAGACGAGCCCGACCCCGGCCCGCGTCTCGAAGGCGTTGTGGGCGAGCAGGCCGAGCGCCGAGCCGGCGGCGAGCAGCTTCCTCAAGGCCGCGCCCCGATCCGGTTCGCCACCGTGCCGACGCCGTCGATCTCGAGCTCGACCGTCTGCCCGGGGCGGATCCAACGGTCGAGCTCCAAGCCGCAGCAGCCCGGCATCGTCCCGGTCGAGAAGAGGTCGCCAGGCTCCAGCCGCTCGCCCGCCCCGGCGGTCGCGATCAGCGCGCCGACGTCGTGCACCGGGTTGGCCGTTGCGCCCTCGCACCAGACCTCCCCGTCGACCCGCACGCGACCGGTGGCCGCGGTCCAGTCGGGCAGCTCATCGGCGCTGAGCACGTCGGGGCCGAGCGAGTTGGCGAAGGTCTTGCACTTGACCGCCGGGCCGAAGACGCCGTGGCGCGCCTCTTCGGCCTGCACGTCGCGGGCGCTCCAGTCGTTGAGTACGAGCCAGCCGCCGATCGCGGCGCGGGCCTCCTCGGGGCTTGGGTCCGGCTCCAGCGGGCGGGCGAGGACGAAGGCGAGCTCGAGCTCGAAGTCGAGGAAGCCGGTGTGCGACGGCCAAGGCATCTCCTCGCCGTCGGCCAGCATCGCCGCATGGTTGCCCATGTAGAAGGCAGGCGTCTCGTAGAAGCGCTTGTTGGGGGCGAAGGGCGGGAAGGTGCGGCCGGTGAGGCGCTCGAAGCCGGCGGCGAGGCGCCGCACCGGCGGCGGGAAGAAGCGCTTGACCAGCATCCGCGCCGATCCCTCGTAGTGGGATGGCCAGAGGCTGAAGGCCCGCATCGAGCGCGGCGCGAAGGGCAGGCCGGCGCTCACCGGGTCGACCGCGGCGCCGGCGTCGTCCGCCGCCTCCTCGAGGCGGGCGGCCACCCGGCCCGACGCCTCGAAGTCCGCGAGCACGCCGAGCAGGTCGTCCTCTCCCGGCAGCGCCACCCAGCGCCCGCGCTTCGGGTCCTCGACGATGACTCCCTCGGGTGTGCTTCGCAGCTTCAGGCCGGCTGCGATTATGGCGGGTCCCGCCCGATGTCCCTCCGTCCCCTGCTCGAGATAGCCGCCGACAACGAGCGCGTCCACGCGCTCGCCGCCCGAGCGCGCGAGGCCGCCGGAGGCGGCGAGACGGTCGAGGTCGCCGCCTCGACGATGCTGCGACCGCTGCTGCTCGCGGCACTGCTCGAGGACGACCGCGGCCTCGCCGGCCGCCCGGCGCTGCTGGTCGCCGCCGACGACCGCTCGGCTCGCGACCTCGCCGCCGACCTGCGCGCCTATCTGGCGCCGCGACGCGTCCGCCTCTACCCATCCCGCGGAACGGGCTTCGCCTCGCAGGTGTCCCCACCGCCGCACCTGATCGGGCTGCGAATCGACGCGATCGACGCGCTGGCCGGCGAGGAGGACGCGGTGGTCGTCGCCAGCGCCACCGCCCTCGCCGAGGCAGTCCCAGACGCGTCGCTGCGCCCCGCCGGCTTCGCGATCTCCGCGGGGGAGGAGATCGACCTCGTCGCCGTCGCCCGCGACCTCGCCGCCGCCGGCTACGAGCGGGTCGAGCAGGTCGAGGAGCGTGGCCAGTTCGCGGTCCGCGGCGGCATCCTCGACGTCTTCGGCGCCACCGTCGACCGCGCCGCGCGGATCGAGCTCTTCGGCGACGAGGTCGAGTCGATGCGCTGGTTCTCGACCTTCACCCAGCGCTCGCTCGGTGACGCCGTGCGCGTCGAGCTGGCGCCCGCCGCCGAGCTCGACGCCGAGCACCGCGAGCTCGCCGAGCTGGCGGCGATGGAGGCCGAGGAGGAGGGTCGCGAGCCGCCGAGCCTGGCCGAGGTCCTGCCACTCGAGCGCTTCGGCGCCCCCCTCGACCTCGTCCCCGACTCCACCGCGGTCGTGCTCGCCGCCGCCGAGGAGGTCGAGCCGGCGCTGCGCGACCACTGGGAGGACGCGACCACCGCGATGCACGACGAGGACGCCCGCCGCCTCTACGTCGACGTCGCCGCGCCCCTCGCGGAGCGCGCTGCCCTCTCCTTCCGCGCCGCCGGCGACGGGGAGGAGGACGCCTTCCGAGCCGCCCGCGCCGAGTCGCCGGCGCGCAGCCTCAAGGAGGCCGAGGCGGAGCTGGAGAAGCAGGTGCGCTCGGGCTACCGCACCGTCGTTGCCTTTGACGACCGCGGCGAGGCCGAACGCGCGCGCTACGCGCTCGACCGCGTCGACGCGACCCTGCTCGACGGCGGGCGCCTCGCGCCCGAGCCGAGCCTCACCTTCGCCGAGGCCCGCCTGCGCGAGGGCTTCGTCAGCCCCGAGCTTCGCCTCGCCGTCTATCCCTTCCGCCGGCTCGTCCACCGACGCCGCCGCGCCGAAGCCCGAGCGCCCGGCGCGGGCCGTACCCGGCTCGCCTTCAGCGATCTGCGCGTGGGCGACCACGTCGTCCACGAGGACCACGGCGTCGCCCGCTTCGCCGGCTTCGAGACGCGCGAGGTCGGCGGCGTCACCCGCGACTACCTCTACCTCGAATACAAGGGCGAGGACCGGGTCTACGTCCCGGTCGACCAGCTCGCCAAGCTGAGCCGCTACGTTGGCGCCGGCGGCGAACCGACGCTCTCGGCGCTCGGCGGCAAGCGCTGGCAGAACATGAAGGCGCGGGCGCGCAGGGCGGCCGGCGCCCTCGCCGGCGAGCTGCTCAACCTGTATGCGGAGCGGCGGACCCGCAAGGGGCACGCGTTTGCCGCCGACGGCGAGTGGCAGATGACGATGGAGGCCGCCTTCCCCTACCGCGAGACCGCCGACCAGGTCGAAGCGATCGAGGCGGTCAAGGGCGACATGGAGGCCGAGCAGCCGATGGACCGCCTGGTCTGTGGCGACGTCGGCTTCGGCAAGACCGAGGTCGCGCTGCGGGCCGCCGTCAAGGCGGCCGCCGACGGCAAACAGGTGATGATCCTGGTGCCGACGACGATCCTCGCCCAGCAGCATCTCGGCACCTTCCGCGAGCGGCTCGCCGACCTGCCCTTCGTCGTCGAGGGGGTCTCGCGGCTGCGCAAGCCGGCCGAGGTGAAAGCGGTGCTCGCCGACTTCGAGGCCGGCAAGGTCGACGTCCTGATCGGCACCCACCGTCTGCTCTCTCGCGACGTGCGCGCCAAGGACCTCGGCCTCGTCATCGTCGACGAGGAGCAGCGCTTCGGCGTCAAGCAAAAGGAGCTGCTGCGCCAGCTGAAGCTGAAGGTCGACGTGCTGGCGCTCTCGGCCACGCCGATCCCGCGCACCCTGCAGATGAGCCTCGCTGGCCTGCGGGACATCTCGACGATCGAGACGCCGCCCGAGGGCCGCCGCCCGGTCCGCACCTACGTCGGACCCTACGACGAGGACCTCGTCGCCAAGGCGATCGTACGCGAGCTGGAGCGCGCGGGGCAGGCGTTCTTCCTGCACAACCGGGTCGACTCGCTGCCCGAGACGACCGAGCGGCTGCGCGGCCTCGTCCCCAAGGCCCGCTTCATGGAAGCCCACGGCCAGATGGACGAGTCGCGGCTGGAGGAGACGATGCTCGGCTTCCTGCGCGGCGAGGCCGATGTCTTGGTGACGACGACGATCATCGAGTCCGGCCTCGACATCGCCAGCGCCAATACGCTGATCGTCGAGCGCGCCGACCAGCTCGGCCTGGCGCAGGCGTACCAGATCCGCGGCCGCGTCGGGCGCTCGCGCGAGCGCGCCTTCGCCTACCTGCTCTACCCCTCGGCGGAGGCGCTGAGCAAGGAGGCCGCGGCGCGCCTGGGGACGCTCGCCGACCACACCGAGCTCGGCTCCGGCTTCAAGATCGCGATGCGCGACCTCGACATCCGCGGCGCCGGCGACCTGCTCGGCGAGGAGCAGTCCGGCCACGTCGCCGCCGTCGGCTTCGAGCTCTACTGCCAGATGATCGACGAGGCGGTCGGCGCCGCGCGCGAGGCCGCCGAGGGGGCGGAGGGCGCCGAAGCGCCCGAGCCGGTCCGCCTCGACGTCCCAGTCGACGCTTACCTGCCGGCCGCCTTCATCCCCTTCGAGGCGGCGAAGATCGACGTCCATCGGCGCATCGCGGCCGCCCGCGAGCCCGGCGAGCTGCGCGCGATACGCGACGAGCTCGGCGACCGCTTCGGCCCGCCGCCGCCCGAGGTCGAGAACCTGCTCGCGTTGCAGCGCGCCCGCATCGAGCTGGGCCGGGCCGGCGCGCGCAGCGTCGAGTTCCGCGGCGGCCGGCTCAGCGTCACCGGAGTGGAGCTGGATTCCGAGGGGGCGTCGGCACTGGCCGAGAGCGTCGAGGGGGCGGTCTACGCCTGGCGCGAGCAGACCGCGGCCGTTCGTGTCCCGGACGAGCCGCAGGCGCGGTTGGCCGCGGTGCTGGCAATCGCCAAGGGGATTGGCGAGGCAAAGCGCGCCGCGGAGGTCGAGACCGGCGTCACGACCTGACCTCCCGAGACGGCGAAGTCGGTCCGCTCCGGCATTTGAACTATGCTGCGCGGGCTGTGGCTCCCAAAAAGCGGCAGAGGAACGAGGCGGGACTGACACGTCTTGCCCTGGTCGGCTTCGGCGCGTTGTTCGCCGTGCTCTTCATCGCGGTCGCGATCGCCGAGGGAGTTGGCAATCCCAGCATTCCGTCGGACGCGGTCGCCGTCGTCGAAGACGCTCCGGAAGGCACCGGCACGGTGACCGAAAAAGACTTCAATCACGCGATCGTGCAGGCAGCCGCGTCCTCGGGGATCAAACCGGTGCCGAAACCGGGCGACGAACAGTACGAAGGCCTGAAGGAAACCGCTCTAGGCGAACTGCTCCAGACGATCTGGCTCGAAGGTCAGGCCGCCGAAATGGGCATCGAAGTCACGCCCAAGGAAGTCTCGGCCGAACTGAAGAAAATCAAGGAACAGTCCTTCGAATCGTCGGAAAAGAAGTACCAGGAATTCCTCAAGCAATCGCACTTCACGGAAGCGGACGTGCTCGACCGCGTCAAGCTCCAGGTGCTCAGCAACCAGGTCCAGGAACAGATTCGCAACGAAGCGTCTGCTCCGAGCAGCGACGAAATCCAGGAGTACTACGAAGCGGCAAAGTCCAGCCAGTTCACGACGCCGGAAAGCCGCGACATTCGCCTCGTAGTCAACAAAGACAAGTCCAAGGTCGAAGAAGCTCAGGCCGCGCTCGAAAAGGACGACTCCGTCGAAAGCTGGGAAAAGGTGGCGAAGAGGTACTCGAGCGACCCGGCAACCAAGAACAAGGGCGGTCTGCAGACGGCCGTCACCGAAGGCGGCGTCGCTGAACCGCTCAACAAAGAAGTCTTCGCCGCGGAGCAGGGTGAACTAACCGGCCCGCTGAAGGAAAGCCGCGGCTACGCGATCTTCGAAGTCGCGAAGATCACACCGGCCTCTGTGCAGGAACTGGAAGCGGTCGAATCCCAGATCAGCAGCCAGCTCGAAGAACAGTCCGCGCAGCAGGGCTTCGCCCGCTTCGTGCGCACCTGGGAAAGCCTCTGGCGCTCGCGCACCTTCTGCGGCGCCGATGTCGCGATCCAGCGCTGCGCCAACTTCGAAGGGAGCGCTCGACCGGCGGAAGCCAACCCGGCATGCTACGAAGCAGATCCGAAAGAACCGGCGGAAGCATGTCCGGCGCTGATCGGGCAGACCAAACCAGCCCTGCCCGGCACGGTGAGCGTGCTTGAACCCGAAGGCAAGCCGCTCCCCCAGCGACCGCGGCCGGCCGGCGGCGAAGAAGAAGCCGCGGCGCCCGAAGGGCTTGAAGCGCCGCCCGTGGAAGAAGCCGCTCCCGAAGGCAAATAGCGCCGTCACGGCGACTAGACTGCCGGCCCCTTGAGCGGAATCGTCTCCATTCACGCCCGCCCGATCCTCGACTCGCGGGGCAATCCCACGGTCGAGGTCGAAGTCGGGCTCGAGTCCGGCGCGCGCGGTTTGGCGGCCGTCCCCTCGGGGGCCTCGACCGGTGAGTTCGAGGCGGTCGAGCTGCGCGACGGCGGCGACTCCTGGGCCGGCAAGGGGGTCTCGGCCGCGGTCGCCAACGTCAACGGAGAGCTCGCCGCCGCCCTGACCGGCTTCGACGCGAGCGACCAGGCCGGCCTCGACGCGAGGATGATCGAGCTCGACGGCACGCTGAACAAGGGCCGGCTCGGCGCCAACGCGATCCTCGGCGTCTCGCTGGCGGCGGCGAAGGCGGCGGCGATGCTCGAGGGGGAGGCCCTCTTCCGCTACCTCGCCCGGCTCTACGGCGCCGCGGAGCCCGCGCTGCTGCCGGTTCCGATGATGAACGTCCTCAACGGCGGCGCCCACGCCGACAACTCGGTCGACTTCCAGGAGTTCATGGTCGTGCCGGCCGGCGCCTCCAGCTTCTCGGAGTGCCTGCGGATCGGCACCGAGGTGTTCCACGCGCTGAAGAAGAGCCTCGCCGCGGCCGGTCACTCGACCGCCGTCGGCGACGAGGGCGGCTTCGCGCCCAACCTCGAGTCCAACGAGGCGGCTCTGCAGGCCGTTCTGGCGGGGGTCGAGGCGGCCGGGTACGAGCCCGGGGCCGACGTCTTCATCGCCCTCGACCCGGCGACCAGCGAGGTCTACCACGATGGCGCCTACGTGCTGGAGCACGAGGGACGTTCGCTCTCCCCGGCGGAGATGGCTTCCTACTGGGAGGACGCCTGCGGGCGTTACCCGATCGTCTCGATCGAGGACGGCATGGACGAGGAGGACTGGGACGGCTGGAAGCTGCTGACCGAGAAGCTGGGCGAGAGGGTGCAGCTCGTCGGCGACGACCTCTTCGTCACCAACCCCGAGCGGCTGCGACGGGGAATAGAGCTCGGGGTCGGCAACTCGATCCTGGTCAAGGTCAACCAGATCGGCACCCTGAGCGAGACCCTCGAGGCAATCCGAATTGCCGCCAGGGCCGGCTACACGGCGGTGATCTCGCACCGCTCCGGCGAGACCGAGGACACGACGATCGCCGACCTCGCGGTGGCGACGGGCGCGGGCCAGATCAAGACCGGCGCGCCGTCGCGCTCGGATCGGGTGGCCAAGTACAACCGCCTGCTGCGGATAGAGGAGGAACTGGGCGGGCAAGCTGAATTCCCAGGTTTGAAAGCGTTCCACCAACGGTCCGCTTAGTGAAGGAATGCGGGGCCCGACCGCGTAGGAGCGGGCATGGCAGCGCGTGCCCAGGCCGCGAGACGGTCGGCCTCTCCCCGTCGACGCCCGGCTCGCCGCAGGCCGGGAGCCCGGCGCGGCGCCAGCCGCATCCATTGGGACCGCGTCGGCCGCGTCGCGCTCACCCTGGTCCTCTTCTTCGTCCTCTATTCCTACCTCAACCCGGCGATCGACTTCGTCAAGACCTATACGGCAACGACCGCCGCCAAAGCCAAGCTGCACGAGGTGCAGCGCGAAAACACCCGCCTGCACTGGCGCCTCCAGCACGCCGACGACCCGCTCTACCTCGACGCCCGCGCCCGTGCCCAGGGCATGGTCTCCCCCGAAGAGACCCCGTACGTCGTCCACGGCCTCTGACGCCTCGACTGTCCGGAGCGAGTCGTGGTTAGCTTCGGCACCTACGTCGTCGGGTTCCTGGTGCTGGTCGCGGTCGGGCTCTCGGTTGGGTTCACGGCGTATCGGCTGCGACGGCGGCTGCTGCCTGAGTGGGACGGAGCGCCAGCACGCTTGGTCGAGAGCGTCGTGGCGATTGCCGTGCTCGTCTGGCTCGGTGAGATCCTTGGGACGTTTGGGCTGCTCTACGCCTGGACGTTTGTCATCGCAGCGGTCGGTTTGGCGGCGGGCTCGGCCACCCTGCCGGCGGGTCCTGTCGCCGCAGGGGACCCACCGCCCCCTGCGCTAGCTAAAGCTTCCTCGGGGGCGGTTCCCCCTACAGCGCCACCCGCCGGAGAGAGGGCTTGGCTTACCTGGCTTGTGACGGTTGGCGTGATTGCCCTAGTCGTCGCGCACTGGGGGCTCACGACAAAGGACGCTCTAGATCGAGGCATCTTCAACTTCGACTCGCTCTGGTACCACATGCCCTTCGCGGTCGACATGGTCCAGAGCCACTCGACCACGGGACTCCATTACCCAGAGACGGTCTTCGTCAACTGGTTCTACCCGCAGAACTCGGAGCTGCTGCACGCCATAGGAATCCTGCTCACGCAGAGAGACACGCTCTCGCTGTTCTTGAACTTCGCATTTCTGGGTCTCGCTTTCCTAGCCGCCTGGTGCATCGGCAGGCCTTACGGCCGAGGCCATCTCACCGTCGTCGCCGCGGCAATCCTCCTCGAGTGCCACACGCTGGTAGTACGAGAGCCCGGGGCGGCCAAGAACGACCTCGTCGCGGCGGCATTGCTTCTATCTTCCGCGGCGATCCTGGTCACCGCCTGGACCCGTCGTGCCGCGACAGGACCCGCCGGCCGATTCGCATGGACGTGGGCGGTTGCCGCGGCAGGTCTCGCGATGGGTCTCGCGGTCGGCACCAAGTCGACAGCTGTGGCGATGGCATTCGGCCTGACCGTCGCCGTGATCGTCCTCGCGCCCGCGGGGAAACGCCTGGCCACGGCCGCCTGGTGGCTCGTCCCCGCCCTGCTCGGCGGCGGCTACTGGTACCTGCGCAATCTGATCGTTGCCGGCAACCCGCTGCCGCAGGCGACGAGCATTGGACCGATATCGCTGCCGCACCCCGAGCGTCTACAGGAAGGCCGGCCGGACTTCAGCATCGCCCACTACGCCACCGACACCAGCGTCTGGCGCGAGTACTTCGCTCCCGGTCTCCATCAGGCCTTCGGCGCCCTCTGGCCACTGGTAATCGCCCTGGCGGTCGCCGGCGCCCTGCTCGTCCTCTGGCGCGCCGACCGGGTCCTCCGTTGGATGGGTGCCGTGGCCCTATTCGGCCTCCTCGCCTACCTCTTCACCCCGCTCAGCGCCGCCGGCGCCGAGGGCGCTCCCACCGGCTTCGGCATCAACATCCGCTACGCCGTCCCAGCCCTCCTCCTCGGCCTGACCCTGCTCCCGCTCGCCTTCAAGCGCCTCGACGGCTGGCGCGAATGGACCCTTCTGGGTGCCCTGCTCGCCGTCCTGGTCCTCACCGACCGCGCCGACGCCGTCCTCCGCGATCCGTCCCGCCTCTTCGCCCTAGCTCTCGCCTTCCTAGTGGTGGTGCTCCCGGCCCTCGTTCTGCTTTGGAGCTATCGAGCTGGCAGGGCCCCCACTCCTGCCCCTGTCGCGACAGGGCCCACCGGCCGACATCGTCCGTCCCTGGTCGTTCTTGCCTTTGCCGCCCTGATCCTGCTGATCGCCGCGATTGGCTACCCGCTTCAACGGCACTATCTACGCGATCGATTCGACTCCGCGTCCGAAATCCCCGGCATGCACCTGGGCGCCGCCTACGCCTGGGCGCGTGACAAGCAGGACGTCCGCATCGGCCTGGCCGGCACCACCGCCGGCTTCCTCCAGTACGGCCTCTACGGCACCGACCTCTCCAACCGCGTGACCTACCTAGGCGAAAAGGGCCCCCACGGGGCCTACAACGCGATCCCCACCTGCGTCGCCTTCCGCACCGCCGTCAACGCCGCCGATCTCGAATACCTGGTCACCGCCCCTTTCCTCAACTTCCTAAACCCAGGAAACCCCATCCCATCCCCCGAGCCCAACTGGCTCCGCGACGAATCCGCGGTAGCTCCCGTCATCAAAAGCGGCCCCGTCACCATCTGGAAGATCCAGGGCAAGCTGGACCCCACATCCTGCGGCCACGCAAACGCCCCCCTGCGCAAGGTCCCGAATACGCCTGAAGCCAGCTAGGACTGCCCCCATGGGGGTAAAACGTTTTAGCCCTGTGCCGCGGGCGTGTTCCGAGGCGCCAGCCCTTCGGCAATTCTCGGCAGGGCGCAAGTGGAACCCCCATGGGGGTAGTCCCTACTCCGCCTCAGACTTACTCGTCGTCGTCTTCGGGTTCGGCAGGGACATCCTCGCCGGCCCGCCGGATCACGATCTGATCGACGTCGATCCGCACCGTGACCTCCCGCTTGCCCGCCCAGTTCTCGACGTACACCGGGTTGTCGGCCACCGACGGATCGAGCCAGAGGCCGTAGCCGTCAGTCTCGCCGTGGTCGAAGCTGGCCTGCAGCTCTTTGCGACGACCGCGCCCGCCACGACGCCCTCGGCGTCGCCTGCGTCGCGGTCTCTCCTCGGCTTCCTCCTCGCCCTCGCCCTCGCCCTCGCCTTCGCCTTCGGCCTCCTCCTCGTCGACCTCGGCCTCCTCGGCGGCGGCCGCGGCCTCGATCTCGGCCTCGATCTCGTCGCGCAGATCGACTTCCCCCGAGGCGGCGTCGTCCTCGTCGGGCGTGAACCCGTGCTGCTTGCGGAACTCGCGCAGCTCCGAGGTGCTGACTTCGAGCTGGTGGGCGATCCAGGCATCGGTCCGGCCCTGGCGCACCCAGGCGCGGATCTGGTTGAGCTGTGGCTTCAGCGAGCGTCTTGCCATCGGCGGGCGAGTCTATTCAACCGGGCCGGTCGAACGCGGGGACCTGGGCACTAGGACATCAGGAAGGCAAGCGCCTCGAACATGGAGACGACGACGACGGCCACGGTCAGGGTCAGGCAGACGGCGAGGACGCTGAATCGCACCTTGCCCTGCTGCTCGCTGCGGCTGATCCGCCGGGCCCGGGAGCGGTTGGCGGCGCGGCGTCGCAGCTGCTCACGCCGGTGACGCTCGAGGGTGGTCTCCTGCTCGAAGGCCAGCTCGAACTGGGAGATGCTTTGGCGCATTCTCATAGGGAGTGCCCCGGAGGGCCGCCGGGGACCGTAGCAAAGCGGCACGAGACCTTGCAGGGGAAGGAAATGTGCGATCGGTCACGACGATTCAGGGCGCGCAGGCGCCCCAGAGCCCCCGCCCCGCGCGTGCCGCCCTCAGCTCCAAGCGCCCGAAGAGCGGCGCGAAACGGTCGTTGGGCGGGATCGTCAGCGTGCGGGCGAGTCCGCGCCGGACGAGGATCGCGTTGACGAAGCCCCTGCCCAGATGGACGTAGGCGAGCAGCCGGCCGTAAACGTCGCGCCGCTCGACCCCGAAGACCAGTCGCACCTGGTGCCCCTCGACCAGGCGGTGGTTGAACGCCGACGCCCGCGGTCCGAAGCACTGGACCGGGGTGCCTGGCTTCACCGTCTCCGGCGTGTCGACTCCGATGTAGCGCACGTCCTCGGTCCTGCCGTCGAACCGCGCCTCGATCGTGTCGCCGTCGACGACGCGCGTCACGAGCGCGAAGGTCGAGGCGGGCCCCACTTCGGCCTCGCGTTTCTCCCACGGGCGCAGGATCAGAAACGCGACGACGGCGAGCAGCGCCAGGCTGCCCAGCCTCCCGCGTCTTCCCGTCGGGCCCACCCCGATTCAATGCCGGGGCGGGCGATTCTCTCCCCCGGCTACGGAATCCTGCGGACGCTCGAGAGGAGCGTCTCCTTGATCGACGCGATTATCTCCAGAGCGTCGTTCCACTCGCGCTGCCAGACGTTGCGGCCGAAGATGACGCCTGAGCCACCGGCTTCCATGATCTCGCGAGTGTGGTTGAGCACGGTCTCGTCGTCTACCCTCGAGCCGCCCGAGAGCACGACCAGCGAGCGGCCGGCCGACTCGACGCATTGCCGGATCGCCTCGCCCGCGTCGACCTGCATCTCGTTGTACGGCGCCGGCGCGTCCCTGTCCTTGTCGGAGTCGATCTTCGGCATGTTGAGCTTGACCACGTCGGCCCCCATCTCCATCGCCATTCGCGCCGCGTAGTCGATCGCGTAGAAGGAGTTCTGGCCGCCCTTGCCCTCGACCGCTTCGCCGCGCGGGTAGGACCAGACGATCAGCGGCATGCCGAAACGATCGCAGTCTTCGCGCACGGCGCGCAGCTGGGCGAGGTCCTCGTCCTGCCGCGGCGAGCCGACGTAAAGCGTGTAGCCGACGGCGTCGGCGCCGAGCCGCACCGCGTCCTCGACGCTGGCGTTGCAGGTCGAGAACGCCTGCGCGGAGGAGGGAATGTCGGTCTTGCCGTTGACCTTGAGGATCAGCGGCACCTGACCGGCGTAGTCGGGGTAGTACTTGCTCGCCATCCCGATCTGACAGGCGAGTGCCGAATAACCGGCCTCGGCGGCGAGCCGGAACTGGTAGTCGGGGTCCTTGGAGGCGGGGTTGGGGAAGAAGTCGCGCGGACCGTGCTCGATCCCCTGGTCGATCGGCAGCAGCATCAGGGTGCCGTTGCCGGGACCGAACTCGAAGAGCAGGCGCCGCAGGCGGGCTCGTTTGCCGGGGGCCAGGGTGGCCAGCAGCGATTTCTGCTCGGTCAGGCTCTTCAACTCCACGCTCGATTCCTCCTCGGGTCTACGGCGGTCTAGTGCTCTCTCCAGTATGTCACCGGCCGCGCCCGCAAGCGGTTTCCGGCAGCCGGTTATCCTCGAATCAACCATGAGCGAGACTGAGCTCAGCGTCATCTGCAAGAACTGTGGGTCCGAGGTCAGTCCCTACGTGACCGAGTGTCCGTATTGCGGCGCGCGGCTGCGCAAGCGGGCGCCGAAACTGGAACGGCGCGGCGACGCGCTCGAGCCTCGCCCGCGACGCTCCCGCCCATCGCTCTCGCGCTTTCGCATGGCCCGTGCGACCGACTTGCCCCGGCCCTTTCGGCCCTATGCGACGGCGACCGTCGTTCTCGGCTCGGCGGTACTCCTCCTGCTGCTCAAGGCGACAGGCTCGGAGATCAGCGGCTTCGGCGGCCTGATCGTGCCGGGCTTCGAGCAGTGGTGGCGCTTCCTCAGCGCGCCCTTCGCCTACGTCGACATCGGCTACCTCTTCGTCGTCGCCGTCGGGCTGGCGATCTTCGCCACCGGCCTCGAGCGCCGCCTGGGCACCCCCGCGACCGGCCTGCTCTTGGTCGCCTGCGGCTCGCTGGGCATGCTCGTCGCGAGCGGGATCGCCAGCGCCCAGGGCGGCATCCACACGATCGCCGGCGGTAACGGGATGGCACTCGGCGCTCTGGCCGCCTGGTTCGCGATCAGACGCGGGGAGGCCCACGGCGCCGTCGATGACGACTACGACGCGATCGGGGTGATCGTCAGCGCCGTGGTGCTGCTTTCCCTGCCCGCCTTCGAGTCGAGCGCCGACCCCTTCGCCGGGCTGGTCGGCGCGGCCGTCGGTGGCCTCGCCGGCCTCGCCGCCTCGGCCCTCCATCGCGAATAGCGGGGCGCATAGGATCGAGTGGTGCCCGACGACCACGATCCGCTACTGGAGGCAGCGATCGAGCGCCTGCTCGACGCCGAGCGCTTTGCCGAGGCGGAGAGGGTCGTCGCCAAAGCCGCTCCGCAACTGCAGCGGGTCCTCGTCGCGGCCCTCGCCGAAGGCGGCTGGTTTGGCGAATCGCACGAGGCCGAGTCGCTGCGCGCGGCGACCGTCCCCGATCCCGAGGAGCGCGTCGCCGCGGTGCGCTCGCTGCTCGCCGAGGAGGCGAGGATGGGGATGATGGTTGGAGTCGCCGTCGGCTGGGCATTGCATGAAGAGTTGAACGAGACCGAGACAGAAGGAGAGCGCTGAGCGATGGAGATCAAGTTTCACGGCCATTCGTGCTTCGAGCTGAGCGAGGGAGAGACGCGGGTCCTGATCGACCCCTTCCTCAAGCCCAACAACCCGGCGGCGGTCGTCACGGGCGACGAAGTCGCCCCGACCCACATCGCGATCTCGCACGGGCATGCCGATCACATGGCCGATGCCGTCACGGTCGCGAAGCGCACCGCTGCCCACTGCGTCGCCGTCGTCGAGATCGCCAACTGGCTCGAAGGCCTTGGCGTCGAGAGCGTGTCCGACCCCAACCTGGGCGGTACCGTCAGTTTCGATTGGGGCTGGATCAAGCTCGTGCCGGCCTGGCACACCAGCACCCTTCCCGGCTCGGCCGAGACCCCCTTCAGCCCGACGACGGGGACCGTTATCGGGCCCGCGGCAGGGCTACTCGTTAACCTCGGCGGCCTCACCGTCTACCACGCCGGCGACACCTGTCTCTTCAGCGACATGAAGCTGATCGCCGAACGCAACCCGGTCGACGTCGCGATGCTGCCGATCGGCGGGCACTACACGATGGATCGCCACGACGGGGCGGTCGCCGCTGAGTTCGTCGGCGCCGGCACGGTGATTCCGATGCACTTCGACACCTTTCCCGCGATCGAGACCGACTCGACCGCCTTCAAGGCAGAGGTCGAGGCGAAGACCTCTTCATCAGTCGTCGTCCTGGCGCCGGGCGAATCGCACTCGCACTCTGCCGGCTGAGCCGACCGCCGCTTAGGCCGCCGGTTCTTCGTCCGGAGATGCCGCGGTCGACGAGGCGGGCGGGGCGGAGGCCGGCGGAGTCGAAACGGGCGGCGGACTTTCCGCCGCCGGTGGGCTTTCGGTGGCGGGCGCCGGACTTTCTGCCGGCGGC